>OJBB01000002.1_pt1 | contig 291526 bp, 268 predicted proteins | sample 1590401 | NCBI WGS metagenome assembly OJBB01 (sample SAMN05416789, study PRJEB24817) | seawater metagenome | isolation source: Sea water | place: Canada:Atlantic | collected 2013-07 | reverse complement strand
CGGCCCTGCGCTTCAGAGATAGCACCGCGACTGAACGATAAACCGAAGTTCTGTTCGAGCTGCTGCTGGATTTTACTGATACTCTGGTGAAACTGCCCCGACTGCATTGCCACATAGGCTAGCAGGTTATTGCCCATCTGCCCCTGATTCACGTTGTCAGGTAGCGTTGCTTTTACCGTTTTGCTGCACTGACAACACTGGCCCTGATGCAACTGATGTTCGACTACAGAGAATGCCTGGCTGGGAATATCAAATACCTGATGCCGACGATAAGGGGAATCATTGATAGCAATGTCACCACCGCAAGCACAAGTATCGTCGGGATAATAGGTGCGCGTCTCATCAACGGTATCGGCCAGCATCCGCTTACTGCCTTTATGGCCGGATTGCGCACCGCGCTTACGGCCTGTCGGCTTTTTAGCTGGCGCAGAAGAGGACGCCCCCGGCCCATTAGACGATGGCGGGCGCGATGAATTACGACTGTTTTGATTCAGTCGGTCTTCGAGGTCATTTAGCCTGTCCCAGAGTGTACTAATGAGCTCATTGGCATCATCGAGATTAGTAGCGACGGGTGGCTTTGTGGGCTGCTTTTTACGTGGCATGAAACCACTCTGACAGACTGGCGGGATCAATCAATAGGATCCCCACGATCATTGAAAATAAATATTACTAACTGTCAATAGGGCCCTGGTGAACGGTTACCCTACAACTATATAGGGAACAAGCACTGTCATCAGCACCATGCCGCCAGAGACTTCTGAATCGTGAAATACCGAGTTTTCAGGTATGTTCTTTTTGGCATCGGTAAAGCAAGGTTTTGAACGGTTAGTATGTGTTAGCACTACGCAATCAATAAACGTATCCCCATTCGTTATATTTTTTCCTTCATTTTGCTTTAGTAGCTTTATTAGTGCTTGCCGACTTATTTTCTTAGCTGATATATCGACAACGTCGATTTTATCCTTCGTAAGTTGAAAGATAACTTGCAGCTCTTTATGAGGAAGTTCTTCGTTAGCATATTGAGATTGAGTTTTTGCGCTAAGTGATGAAAGATTTTTCATTTGTGATGCATTGTTCGACGAACAAGACGCTATCAAAATGGTTGTGATAGTTACTATTGCTTTGCGAAAAATACTGCTGTTTTTCATAAAGTGGTTCTTGATGATGTTTTAGTTATCCACTTATTTAAACAAAATAGAAAAACACTGTCCTTCCTCAAATCGCGCATAATTGGGTTGTTTCAGCGTCCAAAATTAATCTAGCTGACTAGGTGTCGTGTAGGTGTGGTGACACTGGAAGTATCACCACACGCCGGTATGCTCAGTGTGAATTGACCTTTCAATGATAGGGTGCTTGAAGGGGTAAATACTAAAAACCCGGGTAACGTCTTGAATGGATACTTGTACAAACCGCTCCGCGCCAGCAAACCCTTCCAGTTTTGGGTGAGACCACAAGATGGATGCTTTGCCATTAACGAACAAGATATCCCCATTGCTATCATCAACAAAGCATAAACCAACACGTCCATCTGATTCGATGTTACCAAGGGTATTAAAAAACTTATTCCCACTAAAGTCAGGAAACAACAAGCTACTTTCATCTACGTCAATGAAGCCAGGCTTGCCGCCTCGATGCGATACATCGAGTCCGTGGCGAGGGTCGTCGGTAAAGTCATGGTGCCTTGAGGCAATGTAAAATGTATCCGCCCGAGCGATTAGCAAAGCATCTTTACTGGTTAGCGCACTGGAACGTGCATATTGAGTATTTGAATTTGTGCTTAAGCTGGCTTCCAGTGTAGGTGCCACATCACGGTGCAAGGTACCTCGAGGGTGAATATACTGAGGGCAGTTTCCATAACTTTGCTCTACTTGCACGCGTATAACACCACCCCGATTGTGCATTATTAGTCCGTTGAGCCTATTACGGCGGCGAGTGCTGAGTTGCAACCCAAGTAGCGCAATTTTACTGCCAGTATTACCATCTAACAATGCGACATCATTAATTAACCAAGTTACATTATCGTCTAAGGCAAGTGAAAGCTGAGTGGGTGATGGCGACTGAATATAGTGGTGGTCGTCAACAGTGGTATGGTCACCCCAAAGTGGTATAGCCCAGGGATGCCCCTGACTATCCACAAGGCCAGCCATCATGAATGGGCTATTGCAAAAAAAAGCGCGGTGCTGCGCTGGCATAAAAGGGCGTATGAAGCCTTTCATCTGCTCATCCATACGCTCAGCAACGCCTAAACGTTGCTGAATGCGATATTCCTCAGTATGAAAGACACTCGCATTACTTGAATTAACGCTGCTCATAACAGATCCTACAGCCTACATTCCACTATGGGAGAACTGGCCATAGGAATGAAATTAGCGAGCGATTCAATGCGGTTAACCCAAGCGCGAATAGCGGGGTAGGGTTGCAACGAAACACCCCCTTCAGGTGCATGGGCTATGTAACTGTACATGGCAATATCCCCAAGCGTCAGCGAGTCGGTAGCCAAGTATGATTTGGTGTCGGTTAAAGTATCTTCCATCACTTTTAGCAAGTTTTCAGTTATTGCTAATGCGCTGGCTACATCAATATTGGCACCAAATACATACTCAAGACGAAGTGCTGCTGGGCCTTTGGCAAGTTCACCTGAAGCCACTGAAAGCCAGCGTTGTACACGGGCCTTTTCAATAGGTGTCGCCCCCATCCAAGGATAAATACTGCCGTAAGTATCTGCTAAATAGACAATAATGGCGTTGGAGTCTGACACTGTGTGTTCACCATCAACAATCACTGGTACCTGCCCGAAAGGGTTCTTGGTAATAAAGTCTGCCGATTTGTGTGCGCCGTTAACCATATCAAGTTCGTGATTAATGTAGCTAATACCGAGCAGCGACATAAACAATTCCACTTTATGACAATGCCCAGATTTTGGGTTTCGATAATGAATAATAGGTGCGTCTTTCATTGTGCTATTTGAGGCATTTTTCGATAATGAAGTCATCAACATTCTCCTTATAAATCAAGTTCTGTAAGGCTTGGAAAGTCATCGGGACGGCTATCGCCTTCCCAAGTCAGTTTTCGTTCATTGTCACTAATAGGGTGGTCATTAATACTGGCAATGCGGCGCTGCATTAAGCCTTCTGGGTTGAACTCCCAGTTTTCGTTGCCATAAGCCCTAAACCATTGTGCTGAGGCATCTTGATATTCATAAGCAAAGCGAACAGCAATACGATTTTCAGTATGCGCCCACAGCGCTTTTACCAATTTATAGTTAAGTTCTCTGGCCCATTTTCGTGTTAAAAAAGCCTCGATTTGAGCCGTTCCGGTAATAAACTCAGCACGATTTCGCCACTGACAATCAGCCGTGTACGCTGCAGCTACTCGCACAGGAGAACGACTATTCCAAGCATCTTCAGCCAGGCGAATTTTTTCAATAGCAGTTTCTTTGGTAAAAGGGGGAAGTGGAGGTCTCATAAGCTCATCCTGTTTATTTATATTGCAGTGAGTATGATTGCTTGCTAAAAATAAATAATTACTCAATTTTGAAATTTATAATTTCATTATTTGAAATAATAAAAGTGTAGAATAGTTGGTAAACCCCATTAGGAATGAGTAAAGCGACTCGGTATGGATAGAATACAAGCAATGTCAGTGTTTGCGGAAGCAGCTAAGCTTGGCAGTTTTGTGAGCGCTGCCGAGCAATTGTCGATGTCGGCTCCGGCGGTAACGCGGGCTATCGCTACTTTAGAAGCACAGTTGAACACGCGATTGTTCCATCGTACAACTCGTCGTATTCGATTAACCGAAGCGGGCATACAATACCTTAATGACGTACAGAGAATATTGGCAGACATAGCACAAAGTGAAGCTGCAATTGCGGGTGTTCAGTTATTGCCAAAGGGTACGCTGAGTGTAACGGCGCCCGTGTTATTTGGTGAGCTTTACATTACACCTATCATTGCTCAGTTTTTACGAGACTTTCCTGAAGTAAATGTGCATGGCTATATGTACGACAACATTGTTGATCTACTCGACACAAAAATTGATGTGGCAATAAGAATTAGTCAGCCGAAAGACTCTGGTTTATATGCCACTACTGTGGGGTACGTAAGAAAGGTAACGGTAGCATCGCCAGACTATTTAGCTAATGCACCAAACTTAAAAACACCGGAAGATTTAAAACATCATACTTTGCTGTACCCGAGTGACTTCAAGGAGCCGCCGGTGTGGAATTTCAAACGTAATGGTAAAACGGTAGCCATCCGTTTACAGCCTAGATTTGAATGTAATCAAAATCGTTCGACAATTAGCGCCGCAAAATCTGGGCTAGGCATCACGCGCCTAATGTCTTATCAAGTTGCCGATGCAATAGAGAAGGGCGAATTAGTCAGTATATTAGATGAATTTAACGATGAAAAGTTACCTATACAAGTAGTCAGTCTTGAAGGGCGTCATAACCTAGAAAAAGTGAAGAAATTCGTAGAATATGTCAAAAGTGCCTTAGCAAAAGATGTGTACTTGAATTCTTAATCTCACGCTAATATTCAACAAGTTGATCGACAATCCGTTTAACAAGTTGTTCATTCGAGCTGTTTATACGAGCCCTGCACAACCCTTTTTAAAAGCGCTGTACCTAAACGTTGAATAGCGATTGATGCATTTCTTTTACTTACCCTCATTAATGACCTCGTTTCTTTCTCGTTCGTAGGTATCATAGCTTTTTTGATACTGAGCTTCGCACTCTTCTCGTTGTGCGCCATAAAGTTTACGGCACTCTTGAAGACGGTTCTCTTGCGTAGCTTCATACAAATCTTGCGACGTGCAAGCGAATAAAAACGCCGATACCGTTGCCACTACCGCGAGGGATGCGAGTTTGCGATTAAACATAAATTACCTTTGCGAACAGAAGTGCCACACTCGTGGCTAACAGGTATTTGTTATGACGGTTCAAATTCCATTTGGTTCATTGATTCACCCGTGCATTTTTTAGTGCTATCTTCATGCAGGTTTAATAAAAATAGCCCCATAAATAAAGAGTAAATAACCAGTCTTATGATTTCTTGGAAAGTATTAACATTTAGTCAGCTCAATACCCATCAGTTGTTCGAGCTTATGAAACTGCGAGTTGATGTATTTGTGGTAGAACAAACGTGCCCATACCCTGAGCTTGATGAAAAAGACAGACATCTCGATACGCGGCATTTATTGGGCTTTACTAATGACAAATTAGTCGCTTATGCCCGTCTGATACCTGCGGGGGTGAGTTATCCTGGGGTAAGTATTGGCAGAGTGGCTACCCATGCTGACTTCAGAGGCAATGGTGCGGGTATAAGCTTGTTAACTGAGGCGATAAAACAGTGTGAAAACCTATGGCCGAATAAAGATATTGAAATTGGTGCACAAGAATATTTGTTAGCGTTTTATCGTAAGTTTGGTTTTGTGCAAACATCACAAATGTATCTGGAAGATGATATACCTCATGTGGACATGAAGCGTAAAGCCGTAGTTTGATTCAAGTATCGCCTGGGTATTTAGGGGGGGAGATAATTAGGGCGGGTAGTTAATTAGGGCAGGTAAACACCCGCCCTAAAATAACCGGTAATTATTGTTGCTTAGGTAGCATGTCTACCAATTCGTTAAGGTCATTTACGTTGTAATCTGGTGCAATAGCCAGTGGATACAATACCTTTCCAGGGCGGGCAATAAAGGCGGCCTGCCAACCAGCTTGTTTAGCCCCTGCAATATCCCAACCGTGCGCTGCAACAAGCATGGCATCTTCGGGTTTAACCCCCATTTTTTCAGCGGCCCATGCATAAGTGCGAAGATCAGGTTTGTATAGGTTGATATCTTCAACACTTAAGCGGTGTTCAAAAAAATCCAGTAAGTCAGCGTTTTTAAACTGGGTATACACGCCCTTGTTTGAAGAGTTGGTCAAGCTTACCAGTGTATAGCCTTTGTCTTTTAACGCTTGTAAACCACTACGCACATCTGGGTGTGGTGGCAAACTACGAAGCGGGGTAACAATGGCCGTTTTCGCTTGTTCTTGAGTAAGCGAGATGCCTTCTATCTCAGCCACCATTAGCAATGACGACACACCAATTTCACCGAAAGTGTGAAAACGTTGGGTGGTGGAGTCTACTAACGAGTGGTGCAACATGGTTGAAAACCACAAAGGGAGTAGTTCATTACGCCCGCCTAATGCTTCTCCCACTGAGCTTCGCATTGCAGTCAGATCTAGCAGGGTTTCGTTCACATCGAAGAATATAACTTTTGGGGCTGATGGCTTACCCGTTTCCATGTTGCTGTCTGCAGGTTGTTGAGCATAGCTTGAAAATAACGGTAGTGTGAGTAGTACCGCAGTAATAAATCGTTTCATAAGGTGTCCTCTTCTAATGAGCAAGGTAAGTGAGCGAATAATAAGAGTGGGTTTTACCAATGATATAAAAATAGACGTTCATATTTTGAATGATTGCTCAAAACGATAAAGGAGATTGCAGTAGGGTTCAATAACTTTTTGAGTGTTTGTTCAAAATTGCTATGATGTAAATAGAAAAAATAGGAAATAAGCGAACGAAAGGTACCTGTGATGGCTAAAGCACAATTTGATAAAAACAGTATATTGGATAAAACGATTATGCTGTTTTGGCAGCAAGGCTACCATGGAACATCGATGCAAGACGTTACCGCTACCACAGGGTTAAAGCCGGGCAGCTTGTACAACAGTTTTGGCAATAAAGAGCAGCTGTTTATTGCCAGTTTGGAACGTTACGCACAGCGTAGCGCTGACAAAATGAAGCTTGCGATGTCATATGGCACAGGTGAGGGCATTGTTATGCTGTTAACCGACATGGTGGCAGCAAGAGGGAAGAAAGACTATACCCAAAAAGAATATGCAAGCTGCTTTATCATTAAAACCCAACTAGAACTTACGCGTACGGAGCCTAAGCTCGCTAAGCTTGCTGGAGACTATTTAAGCCGTACTAAAGCGCAGTACAAACTGGCGATTGCCAGCGAATACGGTGAAGCGCTGAGTGAGGTGTATGCCACGTCGGTCATGATGGCTATTTTCGGTATTCGGGTTTACGGATATCAGCAACCAAACGAGGCCGATGTGCTTGAAAGCCTCAGGCTGTCTTTACACTGGTTGCCTTGGACAAAGCACTAAATTAACGTCGCTAAGGCGATATCGGTTTGCCTAGTCAGTTCACCGTTAATCTTCCAGTGGTCAGGGCTCCAACCGGCTAAAAATCGATTAAAATCAGCGCAGGCAACAGGATATAGCGCTCGCCACTCCCGTTCTATTTCTTGATGTTGTGATTGGTATTTTGTGCCTATTAGTTGGCTGCTTAGGCACTCGAAATAGTAATCCAAGCATTGAGTAGTGTGGGTTCGTTGATTGCTTTCACTTAATGCGCTGCCAATAAAATAAGCAACGTCTTTTATTCCTACACCTAATCCAGTGTATTGAAAATCCACACCACCGCATCGGGTAAAGTCGGGGGTAAAGCAAAAGTTGGCAACCTTGGCATCACCGTGTAATAAGGTTTGGAAGCGTGCTGATGAAAGTTGGGTCGACAATCTGCTAGCTTCCCGTTTTAAAGGCCCATCTACCATGGCTTGCCATTCATCTTGTCGTGTACTCAAATGCCAGTAAGTGCCTTCGGGCCAGACATTTGTGTCAACAATACCCATGAAGCGAGCATGAAATGCTGCCAGCCAACGCAATACCGATTGCGCTTGTTTTACACTTAGCGAAGTGGCACGTGTTGTCAATCCCGCGTTATCTAGATCGTCCATTACTAAGATATGTGCATTGCTATCGTTTTCACCGCTAGCGGCTGCTAAGCACATAGGGGTTAAGCAGTCTGCGTTAGTGCTAGGTTGCAAACGGGTGTAAAAGTAGTGCTCTACCTGAAATGATCGGCATTTTCTAAGGTGACTGGTATTGGATTGCCATCCTTTTGGGTGGCTAATTTGTGAAGAGGGTTGAACGCACTTGGCCACCACAGGCATTGAAGTGTTCTTAGCGTTATCAAACAGGGTTGCACGAAAGCATGCGCCATAACCACTCCATAGTGACTGAATAAGCACTGGGGAGCGCACTTCTTTTTGGGTGGTTCTTTCTAACCAATCAATCAAGCTGGGTTTAACTTTATCCAACCTTTTACTCCCACTGTTCAGCAATATGAATGACCATTAAAAAAGCCGCAATTAAGCGGCTTCTTATCGTGTGTAAACAACCTTAGTTCCTAGTAACAACGCTAGTCAAGGATGGCTAGCGCTATCACTAACTAGGGTTGCTAGTCACGCTTAGGCGTTTTCATCAACACTGGATGGCAGTGTTGTTGGTGCTGATGCGGCGGCACTTGCCTTCGCAATAGCTGCGCTTCTACCCGATACTACAATGGCTGGGCGGCTATCGTCAGACTTAGCGGTAAGCGCTACGTCATTGAACGTGTCATCAACCGATGCTGGCGCTGCCATTGGCGCAGATGCATTAATACGACCACGGCTGCTAGCTGCTACACCTGTAGTAATAGGCTTAGATACCGCTGCTTTGGCTTTCTTAAGGTTCGCTTTTGGCGCAGGTTTAGCCTTAGGTTCACTTGCTGCTTTAGCAGAATCTTCACCTAGGTTAATTTCAACCTGTTTAGGTGCAGCTTCAGCGACAAGAGCAGGAGTAACATCAGCTTTAGCTGGCTTAGGTGCGTCTGCTTCACTTTTAGGCGAAGCTAGCTCGAACTGCATTTCGTCTTGAACTACTTCAGCTGCTGGCGCTTCTGGCTTAGCTGATGCGGTTTCTGTTGTTGCAGGTTCTGCTTTTTCTTCCGACGGCGCTAGTACACCAGGCTTAGTGGCTTGAGTGTCTTCTGCTTTAGTCGCAGTAGGCGCTTCAGCATTATCGGCACTTGCATCAATAGCAGCAGGCTGGGCATTCTCATTTTGAGTATGCGCAGTGTCTGCCCCAAGTTTACCAGGCATTGCTGCTTGTGTATCTTCTGCACGAGGTGCTGATTCACTAACGTCGGCGGCAGGAGCCGTTGAAGCTGGTACTTCTTGTGACGGTGTAGTTTCAACGTTTGTTGTTGACTGTTCACCTACCGGGGCGCTGTTGTCATCATTAGACTGCTGCGCTTCCTTCTTGCGGCGCTGACCAGCAGCACGAACATGACGAGGAGAGCGACGTGAACGGCCACGGCTTTCACGTTTTTGACCATTTTCATCAGTGTCGTTGTTCGATTGCTCTGAAGAAGATTGAGCATCTTGTTCAGTGGTCGACTTAACGTCAGCTGGCTGAGAGGCTTGTGTTACAGGCGCTGCTGATTCAGAAGCTGCTGGTGCATCAGTTGACTGAACTGGTGAAGTATTAACTTCTTCAGTTTCAGCAGGGGCTGCTTTAGCAGGTTTAGGCTTATCAACTGCAAGAGACTTAACTGGTTTGCTAGCCGGTGCTTCGTTTGACTGTGTATTGTCATCTTTTTTCACACGTACGCTGCGACGAGTATCTCTGCGTTTGCGGCGCTCAGCCACTTCTTGTTTCTTTTGCGCTTCTTGAGGCTTAGCATCTTGAGACTTCCTGTCTTGGGTCTTAGGTGCTTCGTCTTGCGCGTTATCTCTGCTTTGCTCTTGCTTAGGCTTCTGAGTCTCGTCACGAGGTTTACGAGGCTTACGAGGCTTATTGTTACTTGCGCGTGGCTTGTCGTCTTGCTCAGAACGTGGCGTACGTTGTTCTTGTTCGCCATCTTTGTTTTGAGGCTGGTTACGACGTGTGTTCTTTCTTGGCTTACGGCGACGATCATCACCATTGCGATTGCGAGACTGATTGCCACCACGATTATTGCGGCTTTCAGATTGCTTCTGCTTTTCTTTTTCTTTCGCTTCAGCTTCTGCTTTCGCTTTCTCGTCTTCACCACCAAGCACATCACCTAACCATTTACCTATGCGGGCAAATAGTGATGGTGAGCTTTCAGCTTTAGCTTCAGGTGTTTCTGCCTTAGGCGCAACAACAGGTGCCGCGGTAGGCGCAACTAGCCCTTTCAATGCTGGCTCTTCACGCTTAACCGGCACTGACGTTGTGGTTTCAGTTTCCGTTTCAACCGTTGGCATTAACTCTACTTCGTAGCTTGCGTCATCTAGAATATCATCTGGACGGCGGCGAGTGACTTGGTAGTGAGGTGTTTCAAGGTTGGCGTTAGGGATAAGTAATAAGTTAACCCCATGACGCTTTTCTAAGCTTTGAATTGCTTTACGCTTTTCATTAAGCAAGTAGGTTGCTACTGATACAGGAAGCTGTGCTTCAATTTGGCCTGTGTTTTCTTTAATGCTTTCTTCTTCAAGAATACGCAAAATAGACAGCGCTAATGACTCGGTACCACGAATGGTGCCGTGTCCTGAACAGCGAGGGCACACATGGTGCGCTGAATCACCCAATGATGGACGTAAACGCTGACGTGACATTTCAAGCAAGCCAAAGCGAGAAATACGGCCTAGTTGAACGCGAGCACGATCGCTGCGAACCGCGTCTTTCATGCGGTTTTCAACTTCACGTTGGTGACGTACTGGGGTCATATCGATAAAATCGATAACAACCAAGCCACCTAAGTCGCGTAAACGAAGTTGACGGGCAATTTCGTCAGCGGCTTCAAGGTTTGTATTTAATGCCGTTTCTTCAATATCTCCACCTTTTGTTGCGCGGGCAGAGTTAATATCAATAGAAGTAAGCGCTTCAGTAGGGTCGATAACAATTGAACCACCAGATGGTAAGCGAACTTCACGTTGGAAGGCAGACTCAATTTGGCTTTCAATTTGATAATGACTGAACAAAGGTACTTCGCCACGATAAAGCTTAACGCGGCTAGCGAAGTCAGGGCGCACTAGTTGGATGTGCTGCAGCGCTTGTTCGTAGATGCTGGTTTTATCAATTAAAATTTCACCAATATCGCGACGTAGATAGTCACGAATTGCACGTACAATTACGTTACTTTCTTGGTGAATTAAGAAGGGCGCTTCACGCTCTTCAGCCACTTTAGAAATTGCTTCCCAATGGGTAAGTAGTACTTTTAAATCCCACTCTAATTCTTCGTAAGATTTGCCTACGCCAGCGGTACGAACGATTAAGCCCATGCCATCAGGCAGGTCTAGTTTGTTCAAAGATTCTTTAAGTTCTGTACGCTCATCACCTTCGATACGACGAGAAATACCGCCAGCACGAGGGTTGTTTGGCATTAATACTAAGTAGCTACCAGCCAGCGATAAGAAAGTAGTAAGCGCTGCGCCTTTTTGGCCACGTTCTTCTTTATCAATTTGAATGATAACTTCTTGGCCTTCCTTAATAACATCTTTGATGTTTGGACGGCCTTCGAAACGGTAGCCTTTAGGGAAGTAAGTGCGAGCGATTTCTTTAAGAGGTAGGAAACCGTGGCGATCTGCGCCGTAGTCTACGAATGCCGCTTCGAGGCTTGGCTCAACGCGGGTTATTTTACCTTTGTAAATGTTTGCTTTTTTCTGTTCGTGCCCAGGACTTTCGATGTCCAAATCGTATAACCGCTGCCCATCAACAAGGGCAACACGCAACTCTTCTAATTGAGTTGCATTAATTAACATTCTTTTCATTGTATCTAACTCTGTTTTTAATACAGCCGTCCAGATACAAAATTAAAGTGACATGTACAAACCCTCACCGCGCAACCTCACGATTGTACGGGGACCTTGTTGTAACGCCGCATTATCCTTGAACTTACGCGGCATGTAACGTTTTTCGTTACTCGTTCCGCGTTTTATATTGTTCTTAAGGATGTCGGGAGCGACATACCCTTATCTCTATCTATCTTTTTAACAAACACCGCTCTTAGGCTGGCGCTTGTTTGTCAATTCAATTCTGTTAGCTAAACGGCGAACTTATTTTATGTTCGCAAACAGCATCTGAATTATCTAACGGCAGTGTAGTCGTTGCCTCTATAATTCTCGTTCCAGATATAAAATTGCGTGTTCATTGAATAATGCAATTGGAACGTGACGCTGTTCTTATGGATAACAAAAGTGGCGAAATAAACGGGTAACGAATTAACCTGCTCTAAATGCTCACTATGTTAAATGTTGTGTTTCACCGGCATGATTTGGCCGCGTAAAATACAGTTTTTATTATGGCATCAAAGGTTCAATTTAAGCAAGGTGTGAGGGGTAAATAAGCCCAGATAATGCGGTTTTTCTGTGCTAAATGCTCGTTTAGTATCAAAAGTAGTCAAAGGGTTTTATTTTTAAGGCACATCAAAGTTTCTGTATCGGTCTGCTTTTGCAATGCGTTATAATGGAGTTTATGAAAGAACAAACCCAACAATCAGTCCGTTTCGTTACCGTTGAACCCGATTTAGCAGGGCAACGTGTAGACAATTTTTTGCGCACCCAATTAAAGGGTGTGCCCAAAAGCATGATTTATCGCATTTTGCGTAAAGGTGAAGTGCGCGTAAATAAAGGCAGGGTAAAACCCGAATATAAACTCGTTGCCGATGATGTGGTACGTATCCCACCTGTGCGAGTTTCTGAAGGAACACCTGGACCGTCGCCAAAACTCGATAAAATTGCAGCGCTTGAATCTCAAATATTATTTGAAGACGAGCGCATTATAGTGATTAACAAGCCTTCAGGTATTGCCGTTCATGGTGGTAGTGGTTTGAGTTTTGGTCTTATTGAAGGTTTACGGGCACTGCGTCCCGATGCCAACTTTATGGAATTGGTACACCGTTTAGACAGAGACACCTCTGGCTGTATTCTTATTGCTAAGAAACGCTCTGCACTTCGTCATATGCATGAGCAGTTGCGTACCGGTAAAATGGATAAACGCTACCAAGCCCTAGTGGCAGGGCAGTGGCCTGACAATCGCTTTAAAGTAAAAGCGCCCCTTCGTAAGAATGTGTTGCAATCGGGTGAACGCATGGTGAGCGTAAGTGAAGATGGCAAGCCATCTGAAACCCGCTATCGCATATTGCAAAAGTTCGACACCGCTACTTTGGTAGAGGCTTCACCTATTACAGGTAGAACCCATCAAATCCGAGTGCACTGTTTACACGCTGAGCATCCTATTGCATGCGACCCTAAATACGGTGATACCGAGTTTGATGAGTCTATGCGTCAAAAAGGCTTAAATCGCCTATTTTTGCACGCACATAGCATTTCGCTAATTCACCCTGGCACAGAAGAGCGGGTTAAATTTACCGCACCGTTAGATGCCACGTTAACCAATACCCTTAAAGCCTTGTCATAAAGCTTTTAGGGTATTCGGTAAGTTTACTTATTAATTAAGTACTATTTATTTATATAGATTCTTTATATAGAAGGAACGCTGTAACTATGCGCTATAAGTTGGTTATTTTTGATTGGGACGGCACCTTAATGGACTCTGCCGATAAAATTATCAACTGTATGCAGATAGCAGCAAAACACTGTGACATGCCGGTTCCAAGTGCTGATGCGGTAAGTCACATTATAGGTATTAGCTTAAAACCTGCTATTAAGCAGTTATTTGGTATTGACGATGATGCCCTTGCTGAGCGCTTAGTACTGGCTTATAAAGAAGCCTTTGTAAGCCATGATGCTACGCCGTGCCCGTTGTTTAATGGTGTAGAAGATTTGTTATCAGCACTAAAGGCAAAGGGAGCTACCCTTGCTGTAGCAACAGGGAAAGCGCGAAGAGGTCTTGATAGGGCCTGGTCGCAAACCGAGACTGGCCACTTTTTTAGTGCGTCACGATGCGCTGATGACGCGCAGTCTAAACCGTCACCTGACATGCTACTGCAAATTTTAGACGAGCTAAATATTAGTGCGAATGATGCCGTCATGATTGGCGACACCACTTACGATATGCAAATGGCAAAATCTATTGGTATGCGCAGAATAGGGGTTTCTTACGGGGTGCATGCACAAGTTCACCTTGAAGCGTTGGCGCCTGAAACCATTGTGCATTCCATTGGCGAACTTCAGCAGTTTTTGCTCCGCTAGTTTGGCGTTCAATAGCAAAGCAAATCTTCATCCGCTAGGCCTTGGCAGTAGCTAGGTCTAGCAAATCGATATTAAAATGATTGTCTAGCATATTATGTAGCAGCATAACGGGAAGCCCTATTAACGTATTAGGGTCGCGGCTGGTAATACGTTCAAACAATAAGGCCCCCATGCCTTCACATTTGAAACTCCCCGCGCAATCAAGTGGCATTTCGGCTTCAACGTAAGCGCGTAGTTGTGCTTCTTTATGGCTACGAAAATACACGCAGGTTTCTTCAGCCCGAGTAATAGTGTCTAAATTGCTAGTGAGGATGTCGGGTAGGTCTTCGTCGTCTTCAGCTTTACACAAACTTATCGCGGTATAAAAATACACCGACTTTCCTTGACACATTTTCAATTGCGCTACGGCGTTTTCAACTGTTCCCGGCTTGCCTAGTATAATTTTGCCATCAGGACCTTCGACAGAAGCAACTTGATCGCTTCCAATTACAATTCTCCCTGGCTGCTGTTGGGCAATCTTTTTAGCTTTTTCGAACGCTAAACGTTTACACAACGCAAGGGGTGTTTCGTCGGGTAGGGGAGTCTCATCTATATCTGGTTTGCTTATTTCTGCTTGAATACCAATATTCGACAACAATTGCTGACGGTACTTAGATGATGAAGCTAAAACGAGTGTGGTCATACTACAAAACCTCAATCTTACATTAAGTGTTAATTAACCGGTTTACGCGTGGTGTGTTCTCTTACGCAAGTCTGTGCTTTTTCTTAAACACTGAACTCCTTTTTATGTGGCTTATTTTTCGAGTAACCCAAAAAAAACCACAAAAACCTTTAAATTGCCCATAAAGAGTAATTACAACTTATCTTAAATATAGCGTGTTTTTATAAATGAGCGTAATGCCGTTTGCCAACTTGGTTTTTTTGACAATACGCCATTTTACCAACCTCCCCCTATTTTAAGCACATTATGTTCTTTTTACTTGTTATTTAGGGGTATTCCCTTAAAATTCGGTTTATGAAAAGAAGTACAAAATCGCTAAATTATTATACAAAAACGCCCATTAAATCTTTGACAGTGGGATGTGGAATCTATAGAATGCGCGCCCTATGCAGAAAGTGAAACTCCCTCATACGGTCGAACCGACCAGCAGCGCTATGAAACGTTCCGATTATCGGGGTGTTCTTGTGTCTGAAGATATGGAACGATTGAGTGGGGCAGTTGTCCGATGTAGTAGATATGTGAACGTCGATGTGCAGTTCAAAAAAGACGAGCAGGGTCTTACTGTATTTCACGGTCATTTAGACACTCAGGTAACACTTCTCTGCCAGCGGTGTAATGGTGAATTTGATACCACACTTGATGTGGATTTTTGTTTTACTCCAGTGCAGGGAGAAGAACGAAATGAAGAAGATCCAATACCCGAGGCTTACGAACCGGTAGAGGTCAACGACCACGGAGAAGTTAATCTGCTTCAGATATTTGAAGACGAGTTACTTTTATCTTTGCCCATCGTACCCCTTCATGCAGAGGAGGAGTGCTCAGTGTCTAAAGATGATATGTCATTTGGAAAGATTGAACCGGAACAAGAGCGAGAAAACCCTTTCGCGGTTTTGAAAGAACTTAAGCGAGACCAGGAGTAAGTTATGGCTGTACAAAAAAATCGTAAAACGCGCTCTAAGCGTGGCATGCGTCGTTCACACGATGCATTGACAGCGTCGACTTTGTCTGTCGACCCTACGTCGGGTGAAACACACCGTCGTCACCACGTGACAGCTGACGGTTATTACAAAGGCAATAAAGTAGTCGGCGCGTAATTCGGCGTCTACATTTTGTCTAAGCTAACCATCGCGTTAGATATCATGGGGGGCGATCATGGTCCCCCTGTTATCCTTTCTGCGGCTGTAAAGGCCATTGAACTTCATTCTGACGTTCATTTTTTGCTATGCGGCGACCAAGCCGTTATATCCCCAGCAATCCAAAATCTCACCGCTTCCCAACGAAGTCGGGTAACCGTATCTCATTGCGACCAAGTGGTTGAAATGGGTGAGGCGCCTACCTCTGCGTTACGCAATAAAAAACGCTCTTCAATGCGCCGTGTGATTGAATATGTTCAAAGCAACGAAGCCGATGCATGTGTAAGTGCAGGCAATACTGGCGCGCTCTTAACCTTATCGTTCTACTTATTAAAAACCTTGTCGGGTATTGATAGGCCAGCACTTATCAGCATGATGCCCACCGCGAGTCACCATAATGTATTCTTGCTCGATTTAGGCGCGAATGTGAATTGCACGCCTGAAATTTTATTTCAGTACGGTGTGATGGGTTCGGTGTTAGCGCAAGAAGCCGCGGGTATTCCTTCGCCGCGAGTTGCCTTATTAAACGTGGGTGAAGAAGATATAAAAGGAAATGCGTACGTAAAGTTAGCCGACCAACTATTTAAAGATGCACCAGGCATTAACTACATTGGCTATGTAGAAGGTGATGACATCTTTACCGATAAAGCCGATGTGGTGGTAACTGACGGTTTTACCGGCAATGTTGCGCTTAAATCCAGTGAAGGCCTAGCCAAGTTAGTCATTAATGAAGTGAAGCGCCAGTCACAAAAGAACTTTTATACGCGGCTAATGGCCAAAATTGCTTTTCCATTGCTCAAATCTATCTATAACAGCGTGAACCCCGACCAGTATAATGGTGCGAGTCTGATAGGATTGCGCGGCATTGTTATCAAGAGTCATGGAAATGCATCTAAAGACGCCTTTTATTACGCCATTGTGCAAGCAATGAAAGAAGCAAAGATGCGAGTTCCAGACAAGATAAAAACGAAGATAGAAACGGTTTTATTGGAGCAGCTTTGAGCAAATATTCTCGATTTATCGGTACTGGAAGTTATTACCCTAGTGATATACGAACCAATGCCGATTTGGAAGTTATGGTTGATACCAGTGATGAATGGATCACTGATAGAACCGGTATTAAAGAACGCCGAATTATAGGTGCTGAAGAAACCGCTGCGACCATGGGGGCAGAGGCAAGTAAGAAAGCCATAGAGATGGCAGGCATCGACCCTCAATCAATTGACATGATAGTGTGTGCTACTACGAGCGGACGCTATGCACTTCCTAGCACGGCCTGTGAAATCCAGCGCATTTTAGGTATTAACGGTATTCCTGCTTTTGATGTGGCTGCTGCGTGTGCGGGTTATTGCTACGCATTAAGTGTGGCCGACCAATACATCAAATCTGGCATGGCTAAGCGTATCTTAGTTATTGGTACAGATTGTCTTAGCCGTTTGATAGCGCCTGAAGATCGCACTATGGTCATTCTTTTTGGTGACGCCGCGGGTGCCACTATTATAGAAGCCAGTGATGAGCCGGGTATCTTATCTACTCATATAAATGCCGATGGTTCTTACGGCGATTTACTTTACGTTGGAAACCCTACGCGTGGTGATGAAGCATCAGTACACGAAAATTGGGGCGTTATGCGCGGAAACGAAGTTTTCAAAGTTGCCGTGAACAAATTGTCTGAAGTGGTTGAGCAAACCCTTGCGGCCAACAATATGCAAAAATCTGATCTGGATTGGCTAGTGCCTCACCAAGCGAATTTCAGAATTATTAAAGCGACAGCCAAAAAATTAGATATGTCGTTAGACCAAGTGGTAGTGACGTTAGAAAAATACGGTAATACATCCGCAGCCACAGTACCCACAGCACTAGACACCGCTATTCGCGATGGTCGGATTCAGCGTGGGCAACATTTATTATTAGAAGCGTTCGGCGGCGGTTTTGCTTGGGCATCTGCGCTGGTACGATACTAGTTTCTTCTATCAGTCTTATTGAATTCGTTGTATTCAAAAATTCGTTGTATACAAAAAATAATAAGGAACAACAATGACAAAAACAGCCTGTGTCTTTCCTGGGCAGGGCTCACAATCGGTGGGCATGCTTAAAGAGTTGGCCGACAGCCATCCTTCGGTTTTAGATACCTTCAAAGAAGCTTCAGACGTATTAGGTTACGATCTTTGGGATCTGGTACAAAACGATACCGATGGAAAATTGAACGAAACTCATATTACTCAGCCAGCTTTGCTTGCTGCTAGTGTTGCGACTTGGCGCGTATTAGAAGCACAAGGCATTGAAGTGAGCTATTTAGCGGGACACAGTTTGGGTGAGTATTCAGCCCTAGTATGTGGCGGTGCTATGTCTTTTGCTGATGCGATAAAGCTGGTTGAAGCTCGTGGTCAATATATGCAAGAGGCGGTGCCAGCGGGTGCCGGTGCTATGTATGCCATTATTGGCTTAGACGACAATACCATTGCCAACGTGTGCCACCAAACGGCGATTGCGACAGGCGATGTAGTGTCTCCGGTTAATTTTAACTCGCCAGGCCAAGTGGTTATTGCTGGCGAAAAAGTGGCCGCTGAGCAAGCTGCTGCGGCGTGTAAAGAAGCGGGTGCCAAGCGAGCTCTTCCATTATCGGTAAGTGTGCCTTCGCACTGCGAACTCATGCGCCCCGCTGCTGACAAGTTAGAAGATGCGCTGGCGTCAACAAGCGTTCATACCCCTGCAATCAATATCATTAATAATGTTGATGTGACCATTGAAACTGACGGTGCATCAATAAAAAGTGCGTTGGTACGCCAATTATATTGCCCTGTTCAGTGGACGCGTACCGTAGAGTATTTGGCTGCAGCAGGTGTTGAACGTATCATTGAAGTAGGCCCAGGTAAGGTACTTACAGGATTAAATAAACGCATTAATAAAAGTTTAGAATCCATTGCTGTAAACACCCCAGAAAGTGTGGAAGCATTAAAACAATAAGGAAACGCTATGAGTCAGTTAGAAGGCAAAGTAGCACTGGTAACAGGCGCTAGCCGAGGCATTGGTAAAGCCATTGCTAGTCAGCTTGCAGCGCAGGGTGCTACGGTTGTAGGCACCGCTACAAGCGAGAGTGGTGCAAGTGCAATTACTGAATATTTATCTGAATTTGGTGGCAAAGGTATTGCACTAAATGTTACCGATAAAGACAGTATAGATGCTATAATCAAGGAAATTAATGACACCTTCGGTGGCATTGATATTTTGGTTAATAATGCAGGTATTACTCGTGATAACTTGTTAATGCGTATGAAAGATGACGAATGGCAAGACATCATTAATACTAACCTTACAGCCATTTTTACGCTGTCAAAAGCAGTACTTCGCGGTATGATGAAGAAACGCTTTGGCCGTATTGTAAATATCGGTTCTGTGGTGGGTAGTTCGGGTAATGCTGGGCAAGCAAACTACGCAGCAGCGAAAGCAGGTGTTATTGGTTTTTCGAAATCTATGGCACGTGAAGTGGCTTCTCGTGGTATAACTATTAATGTTGTTGCGCCTGGTTTTATCGATACCGACATGACAAAATCATTGACGGACGATCAAAAAAGCGCAATTTTTAAAGATATTCCTGCTAACCGTTTAGGTGAACCTGATGAAATAGCAGCCACTGTTGCCTTTTTAGTGAGCAGCGGTGCAGCCTATATTACAGGCGAAACTATCCATGTAAACGGTGGTATGTATATGGGTTAAATTCACGAAAATTGTGAATTTAACTGTGTTTGGGGTGGATTTTCCCCGAACTTGGATGTAAAAATAGAACATTAAGAATTTGGGATGCCGCTGGTTTGACCAGAAAATTTGTTTAAACTGGTGCTTGCAAGCTTGTACCTTGCAAAATAAACTAGCGGCACTTTGACTATCTAGTGACGTTTAAGGGAAACCTAGAATTATGAGTAACATTGAAGAACGCGTTAAGAAAATTATCATTGAACAACTTGGCGTAAAAGAAGAAGAAGTAAAAGCTGAAGCTTCATTCGTTGATGATTTGGGCGCAGACTCACTTGACACTGTTGAGCTAGTAATGGCGTTAGAAGAAGAATTTGATACTGAAATTCCTGACGAAGAAGCAGAAAAAATTACTACTGTTCAGTCAGCTATTGACTACATCAATGCTAACAAAGACGCTTAAGTCTTCGTTACAGTAAATTAAAAAACGGCTCTCTTTAGAGCCGTTTTTGTATTCCCACCTTATTGGTTCCAATGCGAGGGCTTTTTGTGACAAAACGTCGCGTAGTGGTTACTGGTCTTGGCATGCTTTCACCTTTGGGTCTTTCTGTAGATGAGACTTGGCGTCGTCTGTTAGCAGGCGAAAGCGGTATTGGTGAAATCACCCACTTTGATTGCAGTGACTATTCCACCCGTTTCGCAGGTCAAGTTGATAACTTTGACCCGCAGGAATATATCGAAAAGAAAGAAACGAAAAAAATGGACAGGTTTATTCAGCTGGGTATTGCAGCGGGTAAACAGGCCATGGCTGATTCGGGCTTAACGATAACTGAAGAAAATGCACACCGTGTTGGTGTAGCTATTGGTTCAGGCATCGGTGGGCTAGAACAAATTGAACAAAACCACACTAAATTAATGAATAGCGGTCCTAAGCGCGTTTCTCCATTTTTTGTGCCTTCCACTATTACCAATATGATTTCAGGCTTTTTGTCTATCATGGAAGGGCTTAAAGGGCCAAACCTAAACGTTGTGACGGCGTGTACCACTGGTGTGCATAACATTGGTATTGCTGCGCGTACTATCGCGTATGATGATGCAGATGCCATGCTAGCAGGCGGTTCAGAAGCGTCTATTACGCCATTAGGTATTGCGGGTTTTGCTGCGGCACGTGCATTGTCTGCACGAAACGACGATCCTCAAGGGGCTAGTCGCCCTTGGGATAAAGATCGTGATGGTTTCGTGATGGGCGAAGGTGCTGGCGTAGTAATGCTAGAAGAATACGAAGCGGCGAAAGCCCGTGGTGCAACCATTTACGCTGAACTTGTTGGTTTTGGGATGAGTGGCGATGCCTATCATATGACATCACCACCTGCTGACGGTGAAGGTGCAGCGGCTTCAATGAGTAACGCTATTCGCGATGCAAAAATTGAGAGCAGCAAAATTGGCTACGTTAACGCGCATGGTACATCTACACCAGCGGGTGATATAGCAGAAGTAGCAGCGGTTAAGCGCGTCTTCAACGAACATGCGCATAACATGCTGGTAAGCTCTACTAAGTCGATGACAGGTCATTTACTTGGTGCAGCAGGCTCTGTAGAAGCTATTTTCACCATATTGGCACTACGTGACAAAATGGCACCGCCTACCATTAATTTGGATGAACCAAGCGAAGGATGCGATTTAGACTTCGTGGCGAATAAAGCAAAAATGTTTACTTCAGACTATGCGCTGTGTAATTCATTTGGCTTTGGTGGTACTAACGGTTCGCTTATTTTCAAACGAATTTAAGCCCGAGCACACGTTCGGACATCCGTAGTTATTGATTAAAGGCAGCGCAAGCTGCCTTTCTTGTCTGCGCACAACAACTTGGTATACTGCACGGCAGACGTTAATTATTAGAGCTAGTTGTGAAAATAGTCGCAAATACCGACACCGCATCTTCAACCCCTTCATCCGCCGATGCAATTGCCTTAAACGACAGGGCACTGAACTATGGTGATGGCGTTTTTACTACTATGTGCGTTAGCCAGGGGAAAGTAGAACTTCTGTCTTTTCATCTTGCTAGGCTCAATCATGATGCTAAAGCGTTAGCCATTTCCCTCGACATGACTGCACTTAGACAGGCAATTGATGTTTATGTCAGCGCACTTACCGAATCTCTTGAACACCTCAGCATTAAAAGAGTAATGAAGGTTCATGTGTCTTCAGGAGAGGGCGGTCGTGGGTACGCACGAGATAGCCAAGCTCCGGCCATTGTTCGGTTTTCCACCCATACGTATCCTGCGCATTATTCTGAACTTGCCGTTAGTGGTTTAACCCTAATAAACGCGAAAACACCTTTGGCCATACAGCCTTTGCTGGGTGGTATTAAACATATGAACCGGTTAGAGCAGGTATTGGTTAAGCGTGAAGTTGTTGAGGCGAATGCCGATGATGCCTTGGTGTTCGACACGCAAGGGCACCTTATTGAAGCCAGTGCGGGAAACGTATTTTTTCAAACCGATACTGGATGGCACACACCAAAGGTAAATAACTGCGGTGTAAATGGTGTTGTGCGCCAGTGCTTGTTAAGTACGTTGGAAAAAAATTCGGTAAACGAAAGCCTAACTAACGCTGATGTTATTGGCGACAACGCCTTAAACGTTTATGAAGGCGAATACACTCTGGCTGATATCGCTAATGCCACGGCAATGGTGATCACCAATGCCTTAATGGGCGTAATGCCAGTTAATAAAGTTGTGCTAAACGACGGAAAAACGAGTGATGAGTTAGCATTTAGTGCGTCTCATGAAGGGGCAAAGCGCCTTGCTAAGTTAGTATTAGATAAAATTCAGGACGATCATGCGAATAGTTATTAGCATTGGGATAATGCTAGCGCTTGTTGTGGGTGCAATTACCTTTGGTGTTTTATATGTAAATGGGCAAGCTTCATCGCCCATGTCGATTTCTCAACCGCAGCTTTATACGGTAGAAAAGGGCAGTAACGGATACAAGGTGGTAAGGGAGCTTCGGGCACGGGAGTTAATCGATAGCCCTGAATTAGCAACAAAACTTTGGCTCAAGTTTTTTGCTGCCAATACCCATGTAAAATCGGGTACATACCGCTTAACACCTGGGCTATCACTACGAGAAGTATTCGGTATATTAAGCCGTGGTGAAGAGCACTATTTTGCCGTGAGCTTGGTAGAAGGACTGACACTAAAAGAGTGGTTGGTTACGTTAAAGGCGAAAACTGAACTTATCAACGATGTATCGCTGGATCAGGTTGAAGAGACAATTAATATCACAAGCTCGGTAAATGAGGAAAAAGCGCCAATGCTATGGCTGAACGAAGCTAGCAGCGCCGAAGGCTTATTTTTAGCTGATACGTATTTCTTTACCGCTAACACTGCGGCCAGTAGCATTTTAAAACGCGCACACAAGGCCATGTTAGATTATGTCGAAACCCAGTGGCAGCAACGGCAAGAAGATTTGCCATTGAACTCACCGTACGACGCCCTAATATTGGCAAGTATTATTGAAAAAGAAACCGCAGTGAGTGCAGAACGAACCAAAATAGCGGGGGTATTTGTAAACCGACTGCGGAAAAATATGCGATTACAAACCGATCCCACTGTTATTTACGGTATTGGTGATACGTATGATGGTAATATTACCCGTAAGCACCTTCGTACGCCCACACCTTACAACACGTATACAATTAAAGGTTTGCCGCCCACGCCTATCGCGATGGCGGGTAAGGATGCCATTTGGGCCGCGTTAAACCCAATGGAAACCGATGCCTTGTATTTTGTGGCTAGAGGTGATGGTAGCCATGAATTTTCATCTTCGCTGGCAGCCCATAATGCAGCTGTGCGAAAATATCAGTTAAATCGAAAATAATAAGTCCAGCAACGAATAATTATGAACGGAAAGTTTATTGTAGTAGAGGGCCTTGAAGGGGCCGGAAAAAGTTCAGTGATTGGGCTTATCGTAAAGCATTTGCAAGAAGCACGTATTGCGGTTGAGCAAACACGCGAGCCTGGCGGTACGCCTATGGCCGAGGCGATACGCGAGTGTGTTAAACACGATTGGGACGAAACCGTAGCCGAAGAAACAGAATTACTGTTGATGTACGCCGCCCGGGTACAGTTATTAACTAACCGTATACTTCCGGCGTTAAATGCAGGGCAGTGGGTAGTAGGTGACAGGCATGATTTGTCTTCACAAGCCTATCAAGGCGGTGGCCGCGGCGTGAGTGCTGATACTATGACTGCCATTAGCAAAATAGCGCTTAACGGTTTTAAACCTAATTTGACCTTGTACTTGGACGTTGAGCCAGCCATAGGGCTAGAACGCGCTAGAGGCAGGGGAGAGCTAGATCGTATTGAACAAGCAGGTTTGGCCTTTTTTGAGCGCACCCGTGAACGGTATTTAAGCTTAGCAGCACAAGACGACAGTATTGTGGTGATTAATGCCATGCAAGCTATGGAAGATGTACATAAAGACGTGATAACCGCTGTGCAGGAGTACCTTTCTTAATGCAATCTGGGCAAATGCTTCCTTGGTTCACGGATACCTATAACGAATTGCTTGTACGCTATTTTAATAACAAGCTGCACCATGCGCTGCTATTCATTGGCGCTAAAGGTATTGGTAAAGCAAAATTGGTTGCTGGGCTGTCGGATACGCTGTTGTGCAAAAAGCCAACCCCTCAAGGTGCGTGCAATGCATGCCAAAGCTGCCATTTGCGTCTTGCTGGTAATCACCCCGATTTTTACGTGTTAGAAAGCGAAAAACAATTGGGCGTGGATAAAATTCGTGAAGGTATTGCCAAGTTAAGCGGCACGGCGCAAATGGGGGGTAATAAGGTATTGGTGATCCCCGTGGCCGATAGCATGACAGAAGCGGCGGCCAATGCACTCTTGAAAACGTTAGAAGAGCCCACCAATAATACTTACTTGCTGCTTATCACTGACAGCCTGAATCGAATAATGCCCACTATTTTGAGTAGATGTGAAAAACATTCACTTGGTCTGCCTGATGTGCAAAGTAGTTTGGACTATTTACAGCAACAAGGCGTACAAGATGCGAGTGAAGCGTTACTAGAAGCCTATGGTTATGCGCCACTTCGTTTAGAAGCAGCACTTAATAGCGAAAGCGATTTTAATTATCGTACCTTTACCGACGGTATGGGCGCACTACTTGCTAGTTCAGGAAGTCAGCAACTTTTAGCACTGGCTAATAAATGGCAAGGTGACGCTGTTCAGGTAGCAACATGGTGTCAACATATGGCGCATAAATCGTATGTAGAACGCCAGCAAGCGCAAGATTACGCACGTTATCGTGCTTGCGTAGACGCAGTAAAAACCTTACAGCACCCAGGGGTGAATAAGTCCATGGTGTTGGTAAGTATTTTGAAACAATTTCAGCGCTAGGCCAGGTTATTATTGGATTAGCCGTAAAAAAGATAGGTATATTTTGTTTGTAGATTCACATTGTCATTTAGACAGATTAAAGCAATCGCCAGAAGCATTGGCAGAAACTCTTAACTTTGCTCGTACCCGCGGTGTAGAGCACTTTTTATGTGTGTGCGTATCGGTGACCGATTACGACAGCATGTTAGAAACCGTAAAGGACTTCGATGACGTTTCTGTCTCTTGTGGCGTACACCCCCTTCACCAAGAAGATGCATGTACTTATCAAGAGTTACTTGAAAAAGCGCAAGACGATGCGGTAGTGGCCATTGGTGAAACAGGCTTAGATTATTTTTATAGCCCTGAAAGCAAAGCGGTTCAGCTAACGTCGTTTGTTGATCATATTAAAGTCGCTAACGAAACGAAAAAACCGCTTATCATCCATACCCGTGATGCCCGTGACGACACCATTAATTTGCTGCGCGAACACAAAGCTAGCCATACAAAAGGTGTGCTGCATTGCTTTACCGAATCTCTTGAAATGGCCCAAGCTGCCATTGAAATGGATTTCTATATCTCTATCTCAGGCATAGTCACCTTTAAATCCGCCAGTGAATTACAAGAAGTTGTAAAGGCGGTTCCCCTTGAACGCTTATTAATAGAAACCGACTCCCCTTGGCTTGCACCTGTGCCTCACAGAGGTAAACAAAATCAGCCTGGCTATGTGGTAGAAGTGGCAGAATTCATTGCCGAATTAAAAGGTATTTCGGTGAAGGAATTAGCACGCATTACCACCGAAAACTTCTATACCTTGTTTTCGCTTGCCCAACGTAAAGCCGCTTAAGCGACCGGAGAATTTCAAAAATGCCGCAGTGGCGTACAGGGTTAACAAAAAGCTTACACGCTAGCAGAAGTATGCCTGAGAGCCGTTATTTTCAGTTGGCAACCGCTGATAAAGACGGCGTGCCGTATTGCAGAACCGTGGTGTACCGAGGCTTAAGTGATGACAACAAGCTGATTGTTATTTCAGATACCCGTACCGAAAAATACAACCAGTTGTCGCAGCAAGCGAAAGCACAAGGTTGTTGGTATTTTTCGAAAACTCGTGAGCAATATCGATTCAGTGTAAATGCGACTATTGTGACTGAAAACGAAGATAGGGCGCTAATAGAGGCGCATTGGGCAAAATTGTCTGATGCTGGTAAGAAGCAGTTTCTATGGGGCGACCCCGGTACGCCAAGAAACAACGGGTTGCCGCTTCAAATTGCAGGCGACTATTCTGTCGCCCCTGAACATTTTTGCGTTATTTTGTTAGATATTTTCAACGTGGACTATTTGAATTTACGCGGTAATCCACAGTATCGAGAGTTACATCGTCGTGACGAAATGGGTAACTGGGTAAGCCAGTCTATTGTCCCTTAATGCAACGCATTGAACGCTAGCAATTAAATAAAAAAACGCCAGCAAATTTGCTGGCGTTTGTGATTTTATCACTTAGCAGTATTCGCTTATTCGAAAATTTTCGAAATCGGCGTATCACCCTTAAACAGGTAAGTGGTTATGTTATCAGTGTTACTACGATTCACTGCTTCGACGATAGCCGTTGCCACATCTTCTCTAGGAATGACAGCATCATCTTGGTTGTCAGGCATATCGGTAGACACCAGATGTGTACCTGGCTCGTTTAACAGTGTGCCTGGGCGTAAAATGACATAAGGCACACCGCTATTCATTAGGTGCTCGTCAGCCATGTGTTTAGCGACTAAATAAGGCTTAATGCTAGAGCTTACTGCGTCTGGATCGCCAGCCCCTATTGAACTTACCATCACAAATTTAAGCGTATTAGCTGCCTTAGCGTAATTTGCTGCATTTCGCGCAGCCCAAAGGTCGATAAGAAGCGTTTTATCATCGCCCGAATTACCGCCGCTGCCGGCAACGAATACAACGCAGTCTGCACCTTCGAAATGTTCAGAGAAGTCTTTTTCAAGATCTTGCTCTTTAACGACAAGGTTTTCGTTTTCAACGTCGTTTAGCTTTTCGGGGCTTCGTACAGGCGCCACCACGTGGTGTCCTGCTTCAAGTAATTTTCCAGTAGCCTGTTTACCAATTTGGCCTGATGCGCCAATGACAAGTACCTTAGCCATAAATGTTACCTCCATGATTGAATATGGTTATTCATAAGCGTGGGAGGGGATTTCGATCACACCGTACGATGAGTTTCATCATGGTGCGCTAATTGACAAAAAGGCATTAATTGATTAACTAGGGAGCACGGTGGTTAGCATAGTTTGTAAAAATAGGGGCTTAAGCAGCGGGTTCACATAAGGCTATTTCACAACGGCATTGCGCCCATCAGCTTTACCTTTGTAGAGTTTTTTATCAGCAGCGTGTATGCATTGCTCTACACTATCGCTTTCACGAATGTCTGCAATTCCCGCGGTGATAGTTACATTCACATCATACCCTTCACAGTGAAAAGACGCTTTCTCTACCGATTTTCTTAATTTTTCGCCAACCCAATAGCATTCATGGACGTTAAGCTGGGGCAGTAGAATGAGAAACTCTTCGCCGCCCCAACGACAAATAACGTCGGAATTTCTCAAATTCGTACGCAACAGTTCTGCCACCTTAACTAGTACAAGATCGCCTACATGGTGACCGTAAGTATCGTTAATTTGTTTAAACCAATCGATATCCACGATAAGTAACGAAAAGGCTTGTGCGTAACGCTCGTAACTGTCCCAAGCCTCGTGAGCTCGGCTGGTAAAGTAGCGCCTATTTTTCAGCCCGGTTAACGGGTCTTGGCTTGATATCAGCGTTAATTTTTCTACCACGTCTTCAAGATCTTTGGTTTTTTCTTCTACCATTTTTGCAAGCGCAACCGAGCGATGTTTAAGCGTTTGAATACGCCACCACTCAAGTAGCGTTAAAAGAAGAAACGCGGACACAAAAATGGCACTTCGCCATACAGGTTTTTCCCACCATGGTGGAACAATACTGATCTGGAGATTGGCCTCATTCGGGCTCCATACTTTTTCTTTGTTCATCGCTCGAATAGTAAGTGTGTAATTGCCGGGATCTAAATTGGTGTAGGTAACCCCGCGGCGGCGATGGTCCGTAAACCGCCACCTATTATCAAACCCTGATAATTTATAGGCATAACTCACCTCGTTTGCGCGAGTAAAATCGAGCGCGGCGAATTCGACAGAAAATGAGACATTGTCGGAATTGAGTACTAATTCATCCACATTGGTACTTGGGAAAAGGTTTTCAGCTCCTTTACTATGCTCATCAATAATTTCTATATGCGAGATATTGACCTTGGGCGACCAAGGCTGCTGTTTAATATCAGTGGGCTTGAAGCGAGTGAGTCCCTGTGGACTGCCCATAAATATAGTATCGTCACCGGTTTTTACGGCGGAGCCTATGTAGTAGCCAGATTCACTGACTCCATTTTGTGCCCCAAAATATGAAATCGACGATAGGGTAGAATCGATATGGGCGATGCCGACCGTTGTGGAGATCCAGAGCGCATTTTCTTGATCTTCAATAATTGCGCCAATTGAGAGGTTACTTAAGTAACTGTCTGCTTCTATCTGGGTAAACGACACGGTGGGCTCATCGTTATCCTCAACCACCATAAAATAGATACCGTTCGCCTGCGTGCCAACCCAATAGCCGCCACGAATAGACCGAGAAACCCACGTCACCACCGCGCCGTCAGGGAAATTCGTGCTATTTTCACCAATATTGCGAATTTCACCCGTAAATTTATTGGCAAAATATAAGCCCGATATGCTTGCCAGCCATGCACTTTCATTATCTTCAAATATGATACGAGTGGTGAGTGAGATTGGCCATTGTCGAATCACCCGGTTCTCGGAAGGGCGATACACAAAAACGCCATCGCTATAACCGCCATACCAAACGTCACCATCGGCATCCACGTTAAGGGTATAACCTGCCTTACCCTCCAATGCCACTAAATCCAATTTTTCAGTGGCGGTATTAAGTTTCGCTAGCCCCGCGCGAGTAGATAGTCAAACCGAGTCTGACGGTTTATCGTAATGCACGGTTAGTAGCTTGTTTGAAGATACCTGACCTTCAGACTTAATCTTCGAAGTATAGGGCCCGTTAACCTTGCCAGATTGATAATTGTAATGCCAAAGGTTGTCATGTGTAGCAAGCCATAAGGAACTATCTGTGTGGGTAGCAATGCCAGAAATATTATTACTAATAACAGCACTGGTTGAAAAGTTGGCCAGTACAGGGTGGTAAATAGAAAAACCATTATCGCGCGACCCCGCCACAACTGTGCCCGCGTCTGTTTGATATAGCGATGTAATGTAATTATTCGCGAGATTCGATCGAGAAACCGATAATGACACAATCTCTGATGCTTCTTTAGCGGGAATAATATCCACGCCGCTACTCGTAGCAACCCAAATATTACCATTACGCTGAAATAAAACATTCAGCACATCATTAGATGAAAGGCCGTTAATTTCATCAAAACAGGTAGACGCGGAAAAATCGTTGTTCGTGAATAAGGGGTACCGGCAAAGACCGTTAGCGCCGGTGCCAATCCACAAGCTTTCGTCAGCAGCGAGTGCCATCAACGTTAATTTTTTGCCCGCCAGTTGTTCAAGCTCTAAGGTATTAAACGCTGAATTAAGCTTGTATAACCCTGATGTAGAACTAAGCCAAACATGACTATTTCTATCAATAACGATGTCGGTGAGTGTACTGGTCACGTTCTCTAGAACAGCAATTTGAACCAGTTTATTTAAAAGCGTTGAAAAGCGATAAAGCGCACGGCCACTAATAACCCAAACGTTACCACTCTTATCGATTTTTATGCGTTTGATTGAGCCGGCTTTTATTTCGCTGGAAACCGAAATAGGGAAGTGTTCGAACGTTGCCGTTTCGATATGAAACTTGCTTACACCAGCAATAGAACCAATCCATAAGTATTCTTTGTCTAACGAAGATTCTATTTGAAAGGTAGTAACAGTGTTGAGCCCATCAGACTTATCTTTCTGCCATTTACCGAAATGCTTAAATTCGTTTCCATCAAACCTGTCGAGCCCCGACTGTGTCGCCAGCCAAATATAACCGTTTTTATCTTCCGCAATATCTAAAACCGATACCTGCGATAGGCCTTCTTCGATTGAAAAACTTTTAAACACGGGCATAGGAAAGTCTGCGGCACGAGATGTGGCCGCAAAGGAAAAAATAATAGGGAATAGCATAGTGGCGGTAACCAGAAATCTTACCACTACAAACTTCATAAATACGCTCGGGAAGAAGGAATCAAGCGTTACGATATACTAGGGTTAAGCTAGTAAAAATGGGACATAAGTATTAATTTTGCAAGTACAAGATATAAGTGCAGATAAAAAAGAACCCCGATTATCGAGGTTCTACTATTAAATCATTTAGTTGGCTAAAAATTACCAGCCACACTGACGGGTAGCATTTTGCTCATCTAACCAGGTTTTTAAGGGTGCAAAGTAGTCAGCAATGGTACTTGCATCCATTTCAGGTGAACCAGTAAGGGTTTCTAACGCATTTTGCCATGGCTGGCTCATGCCCATTTCAAGCATGGCGTTTAGTGCTGTACCCGCTTCTTCACTGTTGTAAATAGAGCAGCGATTAAGTGGACCTTCATCACCTGCAATATCACATAACGCTTTATGGAATTGAAATTGCAAAATATGTGCTAAGAAATAGCGCGTGTAGGGCACGTTAGCAGGAACATGATATTTAGCGCCTGGGTCAAACGCATCAGCAGGTCTGTCTATCGGTGCTTTTACGCCTTGGTATTTTTCTCTTAATTCCCACCAAAGTGTATTGTATTGCTCAGGTGAAACTTCACCAGCCATTACTTTCCAGCGCCATTGATCGACCATCAAACCAAATGGAATAAAGGCAATTTTATCTAGCGCTACCTGCATTAGCATGCCTATGTCGTTAGATGCATCTGGAATCTCGTCAATCAAACCAATTTCTTTAAGGTACTTAGGGGTAATCGACAAGGCAATGGTGTCGCCAATCGCTTCATGGAAGCCATCGTTAGCTGAACCGCGATACAGCAAAGGCTGGTCTTTGTAAGCGCGCTGATAATAGTTGTGACCCAGTTCATGATGAATAACGTTGAACTCTTCCCCCGTTTTTTGGATACACATCTTAATACGCAAATCGTCTTTATCGTCTAGGTCCCATGCTGAAGCGTGACACTGTACGTCCCGACCTTCAGGTTTTTGGAACATAGAACGTTCCCAAAACGTATCAGGCAGCGGCGCAAAGCCCAGTGAAGAAAAGAAAGATTCAGCCTGTTTCACCATCTTTATTTCATCATAGCCCTGCGCAACAAGTGATGAGGTAACGTCGGGTACTGACATTTCTTGTTCAGGTTTCACGATATCGTAAACATTGCCCCAGGTTTGCGCCCACATATTGCCCAACAAGTGCGCTGGAATAGGTTGGTCTTGCGGAACCAATTCTTCACCATAATGCTCACCTAACTTAGCACGAACGTGACAGTGTAACGATTCATAGAAAGGCGCAACTTGCCCCCACAATCTATCAAGCTCTTTCGGAAAATCGTCGGCTGGCATATCGTATTTACCGCGCCATAGTTCGCTAACGTTTTGAAAGCCTAATTCAGCAGCGCCTTCGTTGGCCAAATTGACCTGTTGTTCATAAAGCGGCTTCATAGGTACTGACACTTCACGCCAACCTTTCCAGTACTCTAGTAAGGTGTCGGCATCGCGAATAGTCGCCATTTCACTACTCATTTCTACCAAGCTTTTACAGGTGCCATCTTCCATGCAGTACTGGCCAGAACCATACATTGCACTAAGCTCAGAACCAATTTTAGCAAGTTGCTCTGCTTTCGCCGGATCTGACGGAGGTGGCATGGTAAGCCCGTTTTTGAGCAAATTGAGTTGACGACGGGTATCTTCATCTACTTCAACATCGTTAAATTTAGCCGCTTCTTTAGCTAATACCGCTACTTTGGTAGACAGCACTTCATTAAAATAGGCACTTACCGCGGCGGTATCAAAATTGATGTTAGTGGCGTAACTCCACTCGGCATGTGCGGCTGGCACCTGCATTTTACTAATGTCGTTTTGCGCATTAATAAGGAATTCTTGCGCATCTTGCGCGGTAGGGGCCGCAGGTGTGGTTTCAGTTTTGGTAGTAGCTTCACCGCAACCTATTAGCGTAATGCTAACGAGTGCTGCGACGATAGTGCGTTTAGTTGAAAACATAAGTTTGCTCTTGTCGTTGTTGTTTTTATGTATTGGGAAGTACATATATTTTAGCGTTATATTTTGGAGTGGCTTGTGGGTTTTGTAAAATAAAATTAATACTGGAAGCAATATATAGCTTAACGTGAGGCCGGTTAAGGCAATGTCTATCTTTCGAGAGGCAGCCTTATGAACAAACCGCTAATGAAAAAATTTCATCGGTACTAATTTCATCGGTACTATATGGTAAGTATCAAGCCTATATTGTATTCAATGAATACCTTACTTCATGTACGCAAAGTCGTATAAAAGAGAATGTTATGGATAAATACAAAAATAAATCAAGGCTTAAAGAGTCTACGGATGGCTTAGATTTCGTTAGAATGCAAACAGAAGTTGGTTTAATTGATTCAATGTTAAGGTCTAAGACGCTTACCGCAATTGTTGTTGTGAGTATTTTACTTTTCACTGGCTTCTTTTATTTTCTGTTTAAAATTGCTATCTCAGGGATTTAAATGAATTTTGATGTCAGCTTTAGATTGCTAAAGCTTAATAAATTGCAAGCTCACACATTAGAAAGAGAAGTTCCACGCTCATCTTTCAAGTATGTTGATAGTAAAAGTTGTTACGTTGGAGTGATCCCACTAACCGAAGATATCTTCGACCCTTTAATGATTTTTTTCGAGCGCCAACAAATTAATATTGCAGATTGTGATATTTTTCTATCGGTATTTAGTGGCAAAGATACTGACATTATTGATGTGCCTTCCTCGGTCAACAAGATGCTAAAGCATATCAACTGTAAATTAGTGTTTTCTTACACGGCAGCAGGTAATGATTGATTAACCCGTTCGGCGCCCAAGATTGGCCGCAACGATCCGTGTCACTGCGGTAGTGACCTTAAATTTAAGAAGTGCTGCGGTAAAAACTAACTCAGCATTTTTCGATTGTTAACAGAGCCGAGTGTGCGACTATGAGTAAATGGAAGTTTAAGTATAGCCCTCAACGCCCCACAACACCTATCAGCTACTGGGTTCATAAATGTGTGGGAGAGGACGGCACTTACCGAGCAACGAGGTCGGAGTTTGGGGCCAAATAACCATTGGCTTAGTCGTTTTCCTGCCCGTTTGAAATCGTGGAAAAAACGAGAGACTATTATTTTGGCAGTAAAAAAAGCGCAAAAAGAAATAGAATCTTCGGGAATAAGCTTCTAACGATGCCGTTATGTTCAGCATCATTAGTGCTATTGTAAGTGAATTAATGGCATGTCGTGGTTCATAAGGTTTAATGATGAGATGGATTTTGTTGGGGCTATGCGTCGTTGTACTACTTGGCTTTGTTATACCAGAACCGCGAACTATTCCCGTAGATAACGCCAGTCCCGCTGATTGGAACAAAGACACTTTTTGGTATGAACCCTGGGGCACTTCAGGGGTCCACAAAGGTATCGATATCTTTGCTCAAAAGGGCACGTCGGTGCTGTCATCCACGCATCAACTTATTATCTATCAAGGTCAAAAGCCAAAAGGTGGCAATATCATACTTGCCTTAGGGCCTAAGTGGCGGCTGCATTATTATGCACATCTTGATTCAATAGAAATTGACGGTATTACCCTTGTTTCCAAGGGGACCAAAATCGGTACGGTTGGTTCAACAGGCAATGCCCAAGGTAAAGCGCCTCATCTGCATTATAGTATTGTTTCGTTATTTCCTTATTTTTGGTTGGCTGATGAATCGACTCAAGGTGCTAAGAAGGCGTATTATTTAAATCCAATATCGTACCTAAGCGCAGCTGATTGATTGAAAATGGAGATATAAATGAGTAGTACAGGCCTCTCAGATACTGGCGCTGAATATAAAACAGCATACGAAGAAGAGCATGTGTATGCAGGTTTTGGGATTAGATTTGGCGCATCAATTATTGATACATTACTTTTATTAGCGATTACTTTCCCACTACTGCATCTAATTTATGGCAAGGGATATTGGACCGCTGGGGACTCTGTTGTAGGTATAGTTGATGTCTTAATTAGCTACGTTCTACCGTTAATTGCCACAATATTATTTTGGGTATATAAATCGGCCACCCCAGGCAAAATGGTGCTTAAAGTAAAAGTCGTTGATGCTAAAACGGGAAGTGCGCCCACAATACGCCAGTCTGTAATTCGCTATATAGGGTATTACGTTTCTCTATTACCCCTAGGCTTAGGCTTTCTATGGGTGTTATGGGATACCAAAAAGCAAGGATGGCATGACAAAATGGCTGGCACTGTTGTTATTCGACCTAAAAATAAAGGTGTTGAACCGGTCAGTTTCGATGAAACTTGAGCAAAAAATCCCGCCCGTAGCCGTCTTTTTACTGTCAGCCTTTTTTATGGTGGTGACGACTAAAGTCGCCCGGAATGTGAGTGTTGAATATCAATACAAGTTTGAGACGCTAATTCTATTTCTATTGTTGGGTGTTGGAATAGCGGTTATAGGTGTCGTTTCGTTCAAAAAACACAAAACCTCGGTACATCCTATCAAAACCGAACGTGTTGTTAGCTTGGTGACTTCAGGTGTGTATCAGTACAGTAGGAACCCCATGTATCTAGGTATGTTGTTGTGTTTGGTGGGTATTGGGCTTTACACGGCCAACCCAGTTAATGTTGTCTTTATTCTGCTTTTTGTGTGGTACATGAATAAGTACCAGATAATACCCGAAGAGGCATTTCTAACGGATAAATTTGGCGCCAGCTATACAGAATATAGGAAAACGGTTCGAAGATGGCTGTAAGCAAATTCGGCGTACTTATCACTCTTATCTTTTGCACCGCCTTAATAGCAGCGGCTTTTCTCAATTTATTACCTGTAGAAGTGGTATACCTTTACATTACTATCAGCACGATAACGTTTGCCATGTATGCGTTTGATAAGTCGGCCGCTCGCAAAGGAAAATGGCGTGTACCAGAAATTCGTCTTCATCTTTTAAGTTTACTTGGTGGTTGGCCTGGGGCATATCTTGCCCAACGAAGATTAAGGCACAAGTCGGCTAAAGTTTCATTTAAGCGAGTTTATTGGGCTACGGTGACGCTAAATTCCTTTGCGTTTATTTGGCTCTTTAGCGAACAAGGTCAACATTTCATCAATGCCATTTTGGCGTAAATAACGTGTCCTTTTCTTGTCGGCAATGAGTGGGTAAGATTAAAAGTTAACCACGGACTAAAACTAAAAAAATAAAGGAATATGTTATGTTCAGACCGGTCATTACGATTGCAGTATTTTTACTTATTTTGGTGCCTTTACACTCGTACTCAAAAGTACGCGGAGAAACTACGCACCTAAATATTCATTCTGAAATACTCGATGAAGAGCGTGAGTTGTTCATACACTTACCCAATAATTATCATCGGCCGAATAAGCTATATTATCCCGTACTTTATTTACTTGATGGTCAACGAAATTTCAGCCATGCCATAGGCACATTAGACTTGCTCAATCAATCTAATATGGCGCAAGAAATGATAATTGTTGGTATCGCAAATACCCATCGCTCAAGAGACTTCACCCCAACTTATGATGAGAATTATAACGAGTGGGGTATATCTGGTGGTGCCGATAACTTCCTAGACTTTATCGAGAAAGAGCTCGTGCCATACATCAACGAAAACTATCGCGCCAACAACTACAAGATAATATCAGGGCATTCGTTAGGTGGGCTATTGTCGGTGTATGCCTTACAGTCTAGACCCCATTTGTTCCAAGCGCATTTTGCCTTCAGCCCAAGTTTATGGTGGCAAGAACAGGTTATCTTTGACGACGCCGAAACCTTCTTTTCCGATACTTCTGAATTGAACAATTATTTGTATATCAATATGGGCAGCGAAGGCGGTAATATGCTGAGCGCTTACCAGCGCTACAACGAATTGCTAAACGCACATAAGCGAAAAGGTTTTAGTTACAACACAGATTTAGATACCTCAGAAAGCCACAATACCACCGCGCTTGCTGGGCATTCGTTGGCTTACCAAAATCTTTACACGTCGCTGCAGCCATCAAAAGAAGTGTTAAGTGGCGGAATGCCAGCAATTAAGCAGTTTTATAAAGCACAGTCTGAAATGTACGGTTATGATATTAAGCCCAGTTATCGCGCCATTAACAGTGTGGGATACAAAGCATTATCTGAAAAAGACTATTCATCGGCTATTGCGATATTTCAAAGCAATGTCGACAGTTACCCTTATAAGGCGGATGCCTACGACAGCTTAGCCGATGGGTTTGAAGCTAGTGGAGATTTACAAAAAGCACTAGAAATGAGAGCGCTCGCGATAAAGAAAAGTACGGCTGAAAATGTTGAAAACGGCGCTTATAAAACCCGTCATGCGAATTTACTCAAAAAAATTCAGAACAAAAAGCTTTAGTACTTTCTCTTTACGCGCGTTGAACATAATTTATAAAGGAAAACGTTATGGTAGTGATTTATGGAATTGATAAGCACTTAAACCCAATTAAAAAACAGTTGTCTGATGTAATCCACCGTTGTATGCAATCTGTTTTGGGTATGCCGGAAGACAAACGCGCTCATCGTTTTATTCCGCTTACCAAAGAAAACTTTTTCTATCCTGGTGGCAGAACAGATAGCTATACCGTTATTGAAATTAACTTGATGAAAGGGCGCAAGCCCGACACCCAAAAAGCACTGATTAAAGGGCTTTTTAAAGCAATCGAGTCTCAATTGGGTATTATCACGGTAGACATTGAGATAACGATTAAAGAACAAGAAAAATACCAATGGGGTTTTCGTGGTATTACCGGCGATGAAGCGTCAGATTTAAAATACAACGTTGATGTGTAAACTAGGCCTGCGCTCATACCTACACAAAGCCACATTATGGCTATCTAGTGCCTTATATAGTAATAAATATAAATTTTGGGTAATTTGAAGTATTACGGTTAACGCCTTAAACGATAAATACCATTCAATTTCGTAACCTTTCAATAGCAGTAAAAAAGGATTGTCGATGACAACAAGAATATTAAAAACCATGTCTGGGGCAATGTTACTCACGGCACTCTTTTCACTCGCAGCATGCAGTGCAATAGTTAGTAACAACACAGGTAAACAAGCTCAATCTAGCAGTTTAATGGATTTCCTTTACCCCGATGAAGAAAGCCGGGTTAAGCACCAGCCTGAAATTCCCACGCTACAATTACCGGTAAAGGTGGGACTTGCGTTTGTTCCTTCAAGCAATTGGCGCCGAGATGGCCTGCATGGTAAAGACCAAGTCGAGCTTCTAGAAAATGTTAAGCAGTCTTTCCTTCAGTACGAGTATATCGATCGCATTGAAATCATTCCTAGTGAGTACTTAAGCGGGGGAGAAGGTTTTTCAACGTTAGAGCAAGTAGGAAGGTTATATGATGTTGATGTAATGGCGTTAGTGTCTTACGACCAAGTTACTCAGTCACTCGAAAATAACGCGGCGTTATTGTATTGGACCATTGTAGGAATGTACGTTATTCCAGGGAATGAAAACACGGTACAGACCTTTGTGGATACTGCAGTTTTCGATATCAAAAGTAAAAAGATGCTGTTCAGAGCGCCAGGTGTAAGTAAGCTTGAGAAGCGTACCACCGCTGTAGGTATTGACGATACGTTGGCCGAAAAATCTTTAGAAGGGTTTGGTATAGCCGTTGACGATATGTCTACAAACTTAGATGCTGAACTTGCTCGATTTAAAACCAGAGTAAAAGAAGAAAAGATTGCGAAAGTAGAACATAGAGAAGGCTACAGTGGCGGCTCACTTCAGATTTTTTGCTTACTGTTTATGGGCGTCATGTTATTTAGAAAAATGACTTTGCGGTAACACACTGCCAAGGAGTGCAGATTGAACGTCACCAAGCAACATCTTAAAGACGCAGTAAGCGCCAATATTCTTTCATCTGAGCAGTCTGAACAGTTGATCGCGTTTTTGAATCAGCAAACGAGTGCCACTGCCAAGTTCGATTTCACCCATGTGTTGTATTACCTTGGTGGCTTAATTGCCATTGGCGCAATGACACTGTTTATGAACCTAGGCTGGGTATCTTTTGGCGGAATCGGTATTGTTTTCATCAGCTTATTCTATGCAGCTGTGGGAATTAAGTTAGCTAACGTTTTTAAGGTGAAAGGATTGTTTGTGCCGGCGGGCCTATGCGCTACCTTTGTTGTTGTGCTAACCCCGTTGGCAGTTTTTGGTGTTCAGCAGGCTTTAGGCGTTTGGCCTGACGATACCGTTTACCGCGACTATCACAGGTACATTCATTGGCACTGGTTGTATATGGAGCTAAGTACGTTGGCGGTGGGTGTTGTCATTGCTTGGAAGTATAAATATCCATTTTTAGTCATGCCTATTGCGGTTACGCTATGGTATTTAACCATGGATGTCTCGGTGATGTTGTCAGACGGGGAATACAGCTGGGAACTTAGAACAATAGTTTCTATGTACACAGGTCTTCTTATGATAGCGCTCGGGTTTTGGGTAGATGTACGCACAGCAAACAAAGCCGATTACGCATTTTGGATATACTTATTTGGCGTTATTGCGTTTTGGGGAGGGTTATCTTCTCAACATTCTGACAGCGAGCTTTCGAAATTCTTCTACTTTCTCATTAATTTCGTGATGATATTTATCGGCGTACTCTTAATTAGAAGAGTGTTTGTTGTATTTGGGGCTATTGGGTGTACAGGATACGTAGGCTATTTGGCAGCAGAAGTGTTCGCCGATAGCTGGTTTTTCCCTATTGCGTTAACGTTTTTGGGGTTGTTTGTGATTTACCTAGGTATAAAATGGCAAAAGAACGACGCGGCTATTACCGCGAAAACACGTAAACTTTTGCCCAAGGCAGTGCAAACACTGATGGACGCTAAACACCTCTAATTTAGCCCGTGTTAAATGCACAAGCTGATACTCGATTAGGAACTTGTTTATAAATTAGCGTGTTTTTAAATTAGCGGTAAATAGGCCAGCCAAAGATTTGGCTGGCATCTATGTACTTTGTGGTTGGTTAATACTTTCTTCGTTTTAACCCTGTCTCCGCCAATATTTTCGCTGAAATCTCTTCTATTGAATATTTGGTACTGTTTAAGAACGGAATTTTTTCTTTTCGGTACAAGTTCTCAACTTCTCGTAGCTCCATTCTGCATTGCTGTAATGACGCATAGCGGCTATTTGCTTTTCGCTCAGAGCGAATTTGATGTAGTCGTTCTGGCTGAATAGTGAGCCCAAAAAGTTTGTCTTTGTAGCGGCGAAGCGCCGTAGGCAATTTAAGCATGTCGCCCATGTCATCTTCGGTAAAGGGGTAGTTTGCCGCCTTAATACCAAACTGCAGGGCTAAGTATAAGCTGGTGGGCGTTTTACCCGAGCGCGAGACGCCTACTAAAATAATGTCGGCTTCGTCGTAATCTTTCAGGTTAGAACCGTCATCGTTGGCTAAGGCATAGTTAACCGCCTCAATACGAATGTCATACGTGGTTTCATGAATGCTGTGAGTGCGATGTTTTTCGGGTTTTGAGGGCACACCAAGCACTTTTTCCAGCGGCGCCACGAATTGATCGAGGAAATTGTAGTTAATACCTACCGATTTTGAAATTATCTTGCGAACATCTACATTCACAATTGTATAAAAAACGAGCGGCCTTTCTCCTGTGTCTTGAAAACTTTCAGATATTTTGTCCAAAACCTTGTTGGCTTCTTCCTCAGTTTCAACAAAAGGAATGGTATTGTGATTGAATTCAACAGGGAACAAAGACAGCAGGGCGTGGCCAAACACCTCTGCTGTAATGGCGGTACCATCTGAAATATAAAAAGCTGTGCGCACAACAAATCCTTAACATTGTCGTAATTTTATTACAAAAGTAATAAAGAGTTTACTTTCCGATTTCCCCCATTCTAAGATGATTTCGTCGAAAAGCTATATGGTTATTAATGATGACTTGATGTAACGCAAGCCTGCTTTACTTGGTACTCGTTAATATTAATAAGCATTAAGCGCGTTTGGATATACGCAGTCGACACGTATTTTACCAATGTTGGGCATGTGGCCCGCCATTGCTTATACCCTACTCAAAAATAAGCTGGAGGCTTCGGCAGTGAAAGAATTCGTACTTTGGTATCAAGAACTGGGCATGCATGATGTAGGTCGCGTTGGCGGCAAAAATGCATCTTTAGGCGAGATGATTTCTAACCTAGCTAACGCCGGTGTACAAGTACCGGGAGGTTTCGCCACAACTGCAGAGGCTTTTAATGAATTTCTAGAGCAAAGTGGTCTAGAGGCAAAGATTCATAACGTATTAGATACACTCGACGTTGAAGATATTGGTGCGCTTAACGAAGCGGGCAAAGATATTCGTCAATGGATCATCGACACGCCGTTTCAACCTGAGCTAGAAGAAGCAATTAAAGAAGCGTTTGTTAAATTGCAGGGTGATGCAGGCGACGAAGCATCGTTTGCAGTTCGTTCATCAGCTACCGCAGAAGACATGCCAGATGCGTCGTTTGCCGGTCAGCAAGAAACTTTCCTAAACGTGAAAGGTTACGAGTCTGTATTAGTAGCCATTAAACACGTATTCGCCTCGCTATTTAACGACCGTGCTATTTCGTATCGTGTTCACCAAGGTTACGACCATAAAGGTGTCGCATTGTCTGCTGGTATTCAGCGCATGGTTCGAAGCGATATTTCATCGTCGGGCGTGATGTTCACTATCGACACAGAGTCGGGCTTTGAAGACGTAGTATTTATTACGAGTTCATACGGCCTGGGTGAAATGGTTGTGCAGGGTGCGGTAAACCCAGATGAATTTTACGTACACAAACCAACCCTTGATAAAGGGCTTCCAGCCATTGTTCGCCGTAACCTAGGCAGCAAGCTAGTTAAAATGATTTACTCAGACGATGAGGCGCATGGCAAGCAAGTGTCTATCGTTGATATCGACAGCGCTGAAAGTAAAGCTTTCTCACTGAACGACGAAGAAGTGATGGAGCTGGCGAAGCAGGCGCAAATTATTGAAAAGCACTACGATCGCCCGATGGATATCGAATGGGCCAAAGATGGCGTAGATGGTAAGTTGTATATTGTTCAAGCGCGCCCTGAAACGGTTCGAAGTCGTGAAGATTCTCAAAGTATTGAGCGTTTCCAACTTAAAGGTCAAAGTAATATCGTGTGTGAAGGCCGCGCTATTGGGCATAAAATTGGTGCAGGCGTAGCGAAAGTACTTGGCTCTATTGAAGAGATGGACAAGATTCAAGCTGGCGATGTACTGGTTACCGACATGACAGACCCAGATTGGGAACCTATCATGAAAAAGGCGTCTGCCATTGTCACTAACCGAGGCGGTCGTACATGTCACGCAGCCATTATTGCTCGTGAGCTTGGTATTCCAGCGGTAGTAGGGTGTGGTAACGCCACTGACAGCATCGAGAACGGCGATAAAATTACCGTATCTTGCGCAGAAGGTGATACAGGTTATATCTATGGTGCAGAGCTAGAGTTTGACGTAGTGACCTCACGTATCGACTCTATGCCTGACTTACCACTAAAAGTAATGATGAACGTTGGTAACCCAGACCGCGCCTTTGATTTTGCGCGTTTGCCTAATGCTGGTGTTGGCCTAGCTCGCTTAGAGTTTATTATTAACCGCATGATTGGTGTGCATCCTAAAGCGCTCCTTAATTTCGACAGCCAGCCTGCTGAGCTTAAAGAAGAAATTAGCGATATGATTGCCGGTTACGAGTCGCCTACCGAGTTCTACATTGAAAAATTGGTTGAAGGTATTTCTACCATTGGTGCGGCGTTCTCACCTGAGAAAGTCATTGTTCGTATGTCTGACTTTAAGTCTAACGAATACTACAACCTAGTTGGCGGCTACCAGTACGAGCCGGATGAAGAAAACCCAATGCTTGGTTTCCGTGGTGCGAGCCGTTATATCTCGGAAGATTTCCGCGACTGTTTCGCCTTAGAATGCGAAGCCATTAAACGGGTTCGTAACAACATGGGCTTAACCAACGTTGAGATCATGATCCCCTTCGTACGTACGCTTGAAGAAGGCCGTAAGGTTATCGAACTGCTAGAAGAGCAGGGGCTTAAGAAAGGCGAAGACGGTTTACGCGTTATAATGATGTGTGAGCTACCTTCAAACGCATTACTTGCCGATCAGTTCTTAGATATTTTCGATGGCTTCTCGATTGGTTCGAACGATCTAACTCAGTTAACCCTTGGGCTAGACCGCGACAGTGGCGTTATTGCACACTTGTTTGATGAGCGAGATCCAGCAGTGAAAGCCTTGCTATCAATGGCTATTCAAGCGGCAAAGAAACGTGGCAAATACGTTGGTATTTGTGGCCAAGGCCCATCAGATCACGAAGACTTTGCTGCTTGGTTGGTAGAAGAAGGTATTGATTCAGTATCGCTTAACCCAGATACCGTGGTGGAAACTTGGTTATATCTTGCTGAAAAGCATGGCTAATCTGTTTGACGCTAGCCTAGCAATACGCTATTTATAGAAGCCTAAACATCAAAAAGCCGCTTAGATTTTTCAATCTAAGCGGCTTTTTTAATGCGTATTTATTGTGCTTTATTGCGCCTTTATCAAACTATTAACTTTGGAGCAAACTAAGTCAGTATTAGGCTTTTAATTGGTTACCAATGGGTAACTGTCTGATACGTTTGCCACATGCCGCGAAAATAGCGTTACACAAGGCAGGCGCATAAACCGGCGTTGCTGGTTCACCCACGCCTGCTGGTGGTGCATCACTGGGTATAATCTCAACGTCAATTTCTAACGGCGCATCACTCATACGCGGTACGCGGTAGTCATGAAAATTACTTTGTTGAGCACGGCCTTTATCAAAGGTAATACCCTCACTAATGGCGGCAGTAATACCAAAGACAGAGCCACCTTGTACCTGATTTTTCACGGTGTCGGTGTTTACCACAGTACCCGCATCAATGCTGGCCCACGATTTGATAATTTTGAGATCGCCTGCATCTGACACTTCTACTTCCACCACAGTAGCTACATAGGTTAAGAAGCTTCTATGGGCTGCAATACCAAGCCCTCGGCCTTTTGGTAGTGCTCGACCCCAGCCACTCATATCTGCCACTTTCTCGATGGCTTTGCGTAGGCGACCAATATCGAGTGGATAGGCATCTTTGTCGGCACCGTAGTTACCGTACTCTGCATTTTGTTCAGTTACATCGATAATACGATCGGGGCCAATGGTTTCAAGTAGGTAGTCTTTTTGATCGCGACCCGCTTTGTGTGCCGCTTCACCAATGAAGGACTGAATAGCGAATGCATGAAAGATATTAGACACCGAACGCATCCACCCTATACGCGCTTTTGCAGGTGCTTCACCACTTTCAAGTTTAATATTAGGGGTATTGATTGGGTTATCAGTAAAGCCTAGGCCAAGTTCAAAGCTAAACGGCGCGGTAGCATCTTGTTGGAAGGTAGACGCAATAGGTGAAAAAGCCGTACGGTGCAAGTAAGCATTAATACCGCCATTTTCATCTAAAGAAGCTTCAATGTGCTGAGCTGACACTGCATGGTAGAAACCATGCTGAATGTCGTCTTCACGTGTCCACTGCACGCGAATAGGCTTACCTGTTTTCATTGAAAGGTAGGCCGCTTCAGCAGAAAAGTCGGGCTTAGACTTACGCCCAAAACCACCGCCTAGCATGGTGACATGCACGTTAATCTTCTCTTTCGGCATGCCGACCATGGCGCCCACGGTTTCCATATCGGCCTGCGGATTCTGCGTAGCAGCCCATACATCAACACGGTCTTTGTAATACATTGCCGTAGCGCAAGGTGGCTCCATAGGCGCTTGCGCTAAATGCGGCACGTAATAGTCGGCAACCAATTTGTCACTTGCATTGGCAAGCACATTGGCTGCATCACCTTTTTCGCGAACTGATTTTTGTGGCTTCGATACTGTTTCCAGCAAGCTTGCTTTGAAGGCTTCGGAGTTATAATCACCGTTTTTACCATCGTCCCAACTTACTGTAAGGGCGCGACGGCCTTTTATGGCAGCCCAGGTATTGTTGGCAATAATGGCGATACCACCTTTAGGTTGAAACTGTGGTGCGCCTTTCGCGGCGGGAATTTCAACCACATCTACCACACCATCAATAGCTTTAACGGCTTTTGCATCAAAGCTTTTAACTTTTCCGCCAACAACAGGTGGGCGAACGACTACTGCAATTAAGGCTTTTGGCTCAAGTACGTCAGCCGCAAAAGTCGCTTTGCCGGTAACAATGTCTTTTAGGTCGATATGCGCCATGGCGGTATTAATGTAACGCCACTCGCTGCGCGCTTTTAATGTAATGCGATCTAATTCTGGCGGAGTAATTTTTAATGCATCATTTACCAGTTCTGCATAGGTAAGAGTTTTACCCGAGGTATGGGTGACCACATGTTGCACTGCACTGCATGAGTCGAAAGGCACATCCCAACGTGTGGCCGCGGCTTGCTGCATAAGGTGGCGCACGCTTGCGCCCATTTCACGAAGACGCTGCATGTTATAACGAATACTGCGTGAACCATCGGTATTTTGATCGCCGTATTTCGGATCACCTTTACCTTGGATAACCACGACTTTGTCCCACGAGGCTTCCATCTCATCGGCCACAATTTGCGCCAATGCGGTACGAATTTGTTGGCCCATTTCAGAGCGGTGACACGTAATCTCAACAACGCCATCGGGGCGTAGTGCTACAAATAAGTTAGCCATTTTGGCTGATTCAGAAGGCTTTGCTAGTACGCCCGCCATGGCGCGAGGTGCAGCGCCCATGAAATACGTACCTAAAACGAGTGCACCAGCGGTGGCCGATGACTTTAGAAAGCTGCGACGAGTTAAGTCGAAATACTTGCTCATGCTTCTTCTCCCGCAGACTCAGATGTGGCTGTTTCTGGCGAGCTTGCTACAGGAACATAATACTCCACACCAGCCATAGTTTTCGCCGCTGACTTAATCGCTTTGTGAATACGTGGGTAAGTACCGCAGCGACAGATATTGCCTGACATACCTTGCACAATTTCCTCATCGCTTGGGGTAGGGTTACTTGCTAACAAGCTGGCCGCTTGCATCATTTGGCCGCACTGACAATATCCACATTGAGGCACCTTATGTTCAACCCATGCTTGTTGAACGGGATGTTCACCGTCTTTACTCAAGCCCTCAATGGTCGTTATTTTACTGCCTGAAACCGCTGAAACAGGCAATACGCAAGAGCGCTGCGCTACGCCATTAATATGCACTGTACAGGCACCACATTGTGCCATGCCACAGCCAAATTTAGGGCCAGTTAGATGTAGTTCGTCACGTAAGTACCAAAGTACGGGAGTGGTAGGATCGCCCGCAAATTCACGTGTTTCACCGTTAACGGTAAACGTAATCATGGTCTTGTCTCCATTGTCGTAAGTGTCGATGGTCAGTCGAATGCCTCACGTTGCCTGTTTGAATAAATGAAAGGTTTTTGATTTTTATAAAATGTTATTAATCGTGTCGTTGAATTTTATACTTTTAACGAGTTTAGTGTATAAAAATAACATGACTATGAAGGTTATACTGAAACTTCAGATTAATGGTTTACGATGTGCGATGACAGGGGGGAAAGCGTAAATTACGCAGTAATTGCTTAGCGAAATTTACGCATTAATAATACGCGGTCTATTCTTCTAGCGCTTGACGCCATCATGTTCTGACTTATTTTGAGCCATCCACGTGCACGGGGCCAGTCGTAACTCAGTAACACTAATCCACCTATCACTAACAAAATTGACCCTGGTAAAAGGGTTAAAATAATGCCGCCGATAAAAAGAATGCTACCAAGGGTTAACCGAACTATTTTCATAATAATTTTTCCATGCGATTAAATGCTGGCTACTGACTTTTAGCTATTAACGGCAAGCCATCAAATGCAGCCATCGAACCTAATCGCTTAAGCCCAATGTTCGAATTAAAGCAATCGAACTAAGGGAATCAAAGGTAACTCAGTTCATTGTGGGTCAAAACCGAACAATTGCCAACCATAAAAGTGTAAACAAGTGTATAGCGTGGGCTTTGAGCACCTATTAGCTCTTAAACCAGGCCTAGCATGGCTAAACTGCCAAACCCGATGGCGGTAATAGGTAACGACACCAATGTGCTTAGGGCAATAATACTCGCCGCCAGACGGTGATCGCCACCTAAGTTTCTTACCATCACATAGCTGGCTGCGGCTGTCGGCGCAATAGACAGCAATAATACTATGCCTAGTTCCATACCTCTGAAACCGGAAAAATAGGCAATACCTACTAGTAAGGCGGGGTAAACAATGCACTTACTTACTGTGGCTAATGCGATGTTATACCAGTCGCTAGAAAAAGAGCGGAACTGCAGTGATGCGCCGGTACAGATAAGTGCTAAGGGAAGGGTAAGCTGGGCAAAATACTCTCCGGTTTTTAAGGCAACCTCGGGCAACGACCATTGAAAATAAGAAAATGGTAATGCTGCAACAATTGAAATAATAAGCGGGTTTCGAGCAATACCTTTAATTTGATTCATTGGCGCTGTAAAACCCACCTGATAGAAGTTGAGCACAAACACCGACATAACATTGTACAAAATGGTAATACAGCCCATATAAACGGATGCGGCTGCCAAGCCTTCTTGCCCATAAGTATTCGCGCAATAGGCTAAGCCGATAATACCCATGTTGGCCCTAAAGCCACCTTGCACTACTACACCACGTGCATTTTGTGGGTTCACGGTGAAATGCACCAATAACATTAATACCGCGCACATCAATATTGAACCACTTATTCCAATAGTGATGAGGGTAAAATTAGCGGCATTAGAAAAGTTTGACTGACTAATAGATAAAAAAAGCAACGAGGGTAGGGCGACATTGAACACCAGCTTTGAACCCGACTCGATAAAGGCTTCGTTTAACCAACGGATGCGAAAAAATACCCAACCCATTAAAAGTAGGATTAGAACGGGCACTAAGGTACTGGTGATAAATGAAAGCATGGGAGTTAATCGATAAAAGCACTAAATTCAGGAGATGGGTAATACAGTATCAAACTTAAACAAGGTTGCGGCATTAGTTTGAAAATATAATTTCAATACTTTCATAGTGATGAGCTAATTTTTAACCTTCAGGGCATTACACTGATGTACTATTCCTTAAAAGGCGGCGCTTTATTATAGCTAACGCTGTTTTCATCCCATCAGTGCCGCACTAGTGAAAACAAAATAGGTTAAGCCTTAGGCGCCGCGCATGATGAGCGTTCCACCAAAGAACAGGGCACCAGCATACGCGTATTTACCGATTTAGGATTATTGATTTTATTCATCAACATGCGCGCTGCTTCGCCGCCTAATTCGTAAGGTTGCTGTTTGATAACGGTAATAGGCACCTTAAAAAATTCAGCCATAGGGATTTCCTCGAACCCAAGTAAAGACACGTCTTGGGGAATAGGAATGTTAGCGGCTTCTAATTCTTTTAGTACATCAATGGTTATTGCAATTTGCTGAGTAAAAAAAGCGGTGGGTGGGTTGTCTGACTTCAGCATATCAATGGGAGAGCGATGCAATCCGTCCTGCCGACTCCAATGTATAGTTAGGGTTTCGTCAACGGGTAGATTATGTTTTGTATGTGCATCTACAAAACCTTGATACTTCTCTTGGCGAGACTTAACCGATTCGAACTTTTGGGTTACAAAACAAATATGTTTGTGCCCCAAGTTAATAAGGTACTCAGTGGCATCAAAAGACGCCCGTTTGTAATCAGCAACCACAATGCCGGTGTCACAATCGTCATGTTCTAATTGAAATTGCACCACTGGCATAGTGTTATTCGAAATGTCTTCTATTAGCTTTGCGTTGTTTCCGCAAGAGGCAATAATGGCGCCGTCTACATTTAATTGGCAAAGTGTAGTCAGCGCATTTTTTTCGGTTTTGGGTTCAAAATCCGAATTATAAATGAATAAATCGTAGCCATGACTTTTACAATAATCGTCCATACCACGAATGGTCTGACTGGTGTAATAGCTAGATATATCTCTTACAATAACACCCAGGGTTTTGGTCTTATTGGTTTTCAAGCTACGGGCGATATTATTGGGAACATAATTCAGTTCCTCTACCGCTTTTTGCAATCGCAAACGGGTGTCGAACGACATAAAATCGAAGCGACCGTTTAAAAATTGCGAGGCGGTACTTTTTGATACGCCCGCTTTCTCAGCCACATCGATAAGTCTAACTTTACTTTTATTCATTATTATTCTCTTACTAAAGGCGTTTATAGGAGTATTTGTGTTACCAAATACTCTTCACTATTTAACTGCAATAGCATCGCCTACCTGCAAATGAGAGAAGGACACGCGGGTGTAGTTACCTGCTTTTTTATCGGTTTCCCAGTCGCCCGTTCCCGGACAAGCGGGGTAGCGGAATGTTGGGGCATCCTTCGTACTGCATTGGTTATACGCGCCAGCTTTGAAAAAAAGCCAATCATTCTTGTACGCCACAGGGTCATCATAGTCATCTATAAAGCCATTAGCATCAACATTGTTTGCCAAGTTTATCTGGTGCTTAACCGTGGGGTGGTTCTCTGCGCTAAAGGTTAGATACATTGTATCGCCGTAAACGTTAATCTCATAACTGAAAGACTCACCAAGCGCGATGCCTGTTTCACCGGGATCATTGTCGTCATGCCACCCATCTTCCCATACAGGGTAAGCAATGTCAGTACGTTTAGGGTTATCTTCTGGTAAATTTAGCTCATAGTTCCAAAATACCGTACCTGTCTCATGGTTTGGGTACTTCTTATAATAAATCTTTAGTGGTTCGTTACCCCAACCAAAACCCGACACATCATTTCTAAGGTCATCTAGCTTACCAGCATGAATTTGCCCTACAACAACCGAATATGCGGGGGGTTTGTCATGATATTTAGCATTGGTAGAAACGTGGTCTACTTTAAGGGTGGCTTCCATACGGGCACCGATGGCAGCGAACTTATCTGAGTCTGGGTTTGAGGCAAGTGCAAAGTAATTAGCTGGGCTTTCTAAGCTGGGAACATTGCCGTTTTCATCGGCGTACACTTGACGAAGCTCACTTCGGGTATTCGTTGAGGTGGGAGAGGTGAATGCTTTATTCGCCGCCGCAAATACCATGTTGTTATTGTCGTCTAAATAAAAGAACTCATCCACATGAAAGCTTGCTAAGTCTTTATTTTTAATTTTGTCGGCCTTACCGTCACCGTCTCTATCTAGCGGTAAAAGTATGTTCCAAGGGGAAAGATCGAATACTTCGCCAGGAGCCTTAGCACCCGATACGGCGTGTGAATCTTGCTGTGCTGTGTTGGTCGATGAAGAAGTGTCAGCGTCGTTACACGCTGCCACCAAGGAAAGCGCGGCTAAGCCGGCCAGATATACATGTTTAGTGTTTGACATGAATGCGCTCCTTACGGAAATCGTCAAAAGAAAAAAAAGTGATTGAATGAATTAGAAAGTTAGCCGTAGCGTTTACTACGGCAAATGGTCTGGTTAAATAACTATAATTGGTGCTAGCGTAGAGTGAACGTTGCACATACTTCGCCAATGTTGCCAATAGCGAAGTATGCTACAAAGCCTTACCAACGAGCTCGTACGCCGAAGGTAAAGCGTCTATCCGACTCGCTATACTGCCAAATGCTATCAAGCTCTGTTACTTGCACGATAGGCTCACCGGTTAAGTTAACCGCGTTCGCTACAAGCGTAATATGCTCGTTTACATCGTAACTGGCCGAAAAGTCGAACTGGCCGCGAGCATCACGATAGTTATTACCCAGCGTTGGGTCAAAAAATGCTTCTTCAGGATTGGTACGGTTGTACACACCGGTGGCTAGCGCGCCAACAGGACGTACACGTTTTTCATCTTGAGTGTCTAAATACTTATCACGCCAGTTATAGGCAAGACGTATTTGGATACCCGCATTTTCCCAGTAAACCTGGCCATTGAAGGTGTGGTTAGAAATATCTAGCAGTGGGTTACCATCAGGTTGTTCACTATCGGCATAGGTATAGTTGGTGCTAACACCTAAACCAGACCACATGCCAGGAAGAAAACTAAACTGTTGTTGGTAGGCAAGTTCGATACCTGCAATTTCACCGCTTCCACCATTAACATCTGTGTCGATAACAATACCGGTTAGGCCGGCATCACGCTGAGCTTCTACATACGCTAAGTCTTGGTCGCCCGAAGCGTAATTCACATCAGCTTGGCTTACCCCTGCGGTATCCAGTAAACATACGTTAACGTACTCAGTCACGTTTTGGCCTGTTACCGTGTTGCTATCAGCCATGCAAGAGCTGCTTGCTACGGTAAACGACTCTACATCTTTATAAAATATAGCGGCAGAGACCATACCACCTTGACCAAAGTAATGTTCAGCAGATAAGTCGTACTGGGTAATACGATAGGGGTCAAGTTGGTACGAGCCTTGTGTACCGGTAACGAGTGAATTATCGACACTAATTGCAGGGCTAAGCTCGCCAAATTCTGGTCGGTGCATTACTTTGGCCGCAGCAAAACGTAAAATGGTATCGTCTGCTAACGAGTAGGTGGCATTGATGCTTGGAAGAAAATCTGAGTAATCATAGCTGCCAGTTTGATCAAACGTATTAGACGTTAAATCAGTTTGCACATACCGTGCACCGACTACCGCGGTAAGTTTGTCGAAATCTAAATGAAACTGGGTATATAACGCTTGAGTTTCTTCGCTTATTTGGGCGTAAGAGCCAGTATTTCGAACCATGTTGTCATCTAATGATCCGGTTAATTCATGGCTACTGCCATCCAGCATTTGTTTTACGCGGTCGTAAGTACCATCAATATTGTAAGCCAGCTCAGCACCATCGTAAACGTAGTAATGGGTGAGCGCGTTAGTGCCAAAAATACCAGATTGTTCAAAGGTATTACTGTGGTTTATTTCCTTAAATCCCCCAAAAGCAGAGTTAAATTCATCTACCCATGTTGGTCTTATCACACCATCATAAGACACACTGGTTTGTAAGTTTTTAAGTTCACTACCATTATTTCTTAAGTCGTAGCGGTCTAGTTCGTAATCTCTATCCGTAGTACGAATACCTGCTTTTATTTTAGTGAGGAAGCTTAAATTTGAAAAAGGCTCGATGTATTCCATGTCAAAACGAATTGCTGTTTCTTCGTTTTCTTCATAGTAACGCTGGTGGGTAAATTGGCGAATAGCCAAGTTACTTGGATCTAATAGCGCGTCCTCATCCGAAAACGCAATACCAGGTACTGCATCGCCTTCCTGGGTCATGGTAATGGTAAATAAATTTTCGGTAATAGTACCGTCTTCTTCATATTGATCGCGAGAAATAGGGCGTAAGTTAAATTCAGAATTGGTACGCAGGCTTTCAGACTTGGTATACGCCACTTCACCTGAAATTTTTAGTTTATCGGTAATAAACCATTCACCACCTAGCGCGTTGGACATCGAGTCGTTGGTGGTAAAATCGGCCCATGTTTTAGGCTGTACAAACGCACTGCCTGAGCCAAAACTTTGCAGTTGACCTTGGGCATCGCCGTAGGCGTTGTCTAACACCAAATCAGAATAGTCTTTGCTGTCGTTCAGTACAGAGTAGGCTTCTTGCCCACCGTCAAGGTCGGTAGCGTTTACGTCTAAGTAAATAAAGGCGTCGGTATCTTTTGGCGCCCATTGAAGGGACAATCCATAAGCGGTACGTTCACGCTGTTCAGTTTTTTGCTCAACGGTGTTTTGACTGCGAACTAAGTAGTTACCGCTAGGGGTATTAGCAGCGTCACTGTTGCCGTCGCCGTCTAAATCTAATTCGGTTGGGGTTACAAGATTAAAGAACTCATCACGTCTTAGTGTGCGGTCTTGATACGACATCACTACTGATGTACCAAACGTACCGGCATCACCTAGATCCCAGTTTCTTCCGGCTGCGCCTGTAAACATAGGCGCCCAGTTTTCTGCTTTGTCTGCGTACTCTCCATCTAAGGTCACGGCTACCAGAGGCTCTTCAAGCTCTAGCGGGCGTACAGTTGTCATGTTAATAGTACCGCCTAACGCACCTTCAATCATTTCTGGAGTAGGGGATTTAACCACTTCAACGGTTTTTAAGAAGCTAGAAGGAAAGTCATCAAGACTAATACCACCACGACCACTGCCTGAGGTAGAACGACCATTTAATTCAACGCGGTTTTGTGAGATACCACGAATGGTTACCGACTCACCCACACCAAAATCTCGGCTTATAGACACACCAGTGATACGCTGAAGCGCTTCAGCGATATTGTTATCTGGCAACTTACCAATATCTTCCGCCACAATCGCATCTACAATACGAGAGTCGTAACGTTTTAATCGGGCAGACTCAGCAATACTGCTAGCGATACCACGAACTTCAATCACCTCCAAAGAATCTGGGGTTTGTGTGTCCTGTTCTTCTTGCGCAAAACTTGGCAAAGAAAAACCTACAGTGGTAGCGGATAATATGGCTACCGTAAGTTTTGATAATTTGTTGTTCATTTTGCTTCTCCAAAAGCTGTTCAGCTAAGTACCTCACAAACATAAAATTATTATTAAATTCTCTTGTGAAGCGATGGCTTGTCTTATTAATCAGGCAACGTTAATTCGCACTACTATCTATTTCTCATGACACTAAACCGGTTTAGTTTTTATTAAAAAAATTGCTCTGCAACCGGAATATTAACAATAAGCTTACATTTGCATCCCTTTTCGTCAACAAAAAATTATCCAAAAGTATCAAATTTATTCGTTTAGGCCGAAAAAAAGGTTTTTATATCCTTTTAAAATGGTGGGGTGCGGCGTTTATAAACATTTTTAGTTATCATTTTACTGTGAACTAGATAGTACGAGCGTGAAGTGAACGATGCTGGGTAAGGTTAAATGCCAATTGTCGTTTTTTACATTTAGCACTGTGGTTACAAGTTTTAATAGACTAGTCCCCTGAAATAATTAAGAATTTTTTATGTTTTGCATGTGTGATTTGTTAATTTATTGAGTGTAAAATGTATATTTCATTGGTATTTTAACGTTGACATCAATCACTTCTATGTTAGCTTGTTGGAAAAACTAAACCGGTTTTGTTCTGTTTTGTAATTAACGAATTTAACGCGGTATTGAGCATGTTTCGCAGAGATAATTGCGGGTTTTCGGTTTACGACATCATTGTATTTACGAAAATGCACAAAGCGTTATCTGTGAATTTGTTAACAGATTTTCAATTCTATAGAGGGTATTGACGTGAACACGTTAACAGGAAAAAGAGTATTGGTAACAGGCGGAGCCAGTGGTATTGGTGGTGCTATTTCTTCTGAACTTGCGGCACAAGGCGCTACCGTTTTTGTGCATTACTATAGCTCGAAGCATGCAGTTGAAGAGCTTCAGCAAGAAGTAGTGGAATCTGGTGTTGGGGAAATCATTCCGCTACAAGCCGATTTAACCAAAGAAGAGAGTGTTAACGCCTTTGCTAACGACGTTGCTAATCTAACATCTACGCTTGATATATTGGTAAACAATACCGGTGACTTGGTTGAGCGACACACCTTGAGCGATATTAAAAATGACTTTTGGGAGCAAGTGATGGCGGTAAATGTGACTTCCATGATGATGGTTACCCGTGCGCTCTTGCCCATGTTAAAACAAGCCGAAGACGGAGCATCTATTGTTAATTTGTCTTCGCTTGCAGGCCGAAAAGGCGGGCATGGCGGCTCATTAGCCTATTCCACGTCGAAAGGTGCTGTGCTTACGTTTAGTCGTTCGCTGGCAGCTGAATTAGCTGGCGATGGTATTCGCGTTAACTCGGTAACGCCAGGTTTAATTTTAGGCACACGTTTCCACGCTACCCATACCACCGATGAATCGGCGAACAAAACCATTAGTGAAATTCCGCTTAAACGGGCGGGAAATCCTCTTGATGTAGCTAGGGCGGTTGCGTTTTTTGCATCGGAATACAACGGTTTTATCACAGGCGCTACATTAGATATTAACGGTGGCGTTTACATGGCGTAATGCCTTTAGCTCACATCGTACTTCAGCCAGTTCAGTTCAAATATAAGCGGTTGAAGGGCTAAGTTCCCAAAAATGACAGAGGTAACGAGATGTCGTCGTTAATAAAAAAAATAATGGCCTTTGGGCCTGCCTTCTTTGCAATAGGGTACACCATAGGTACTGGTAGCGTTACGTCTATGATAGTAGCGGGAAGCACCTATGGCATGTCTTTACTGTGGGTGTTGTTTCTAAGTTGCTTGTTTTCAGGTGCACTTATTTATGCGTTTGGTAATTACGCCATTGTGACGGGCGAAACAGCGCTTTATAGCTTTAAAAAGCACCTCAAGTTCGGTCGGCCTATTGCCATACTCATTATTGCGGGCGTTACCTTTGGTCAGTGGAACTCTTTAATGGGCATTCTAGGTATTTCATCGAACATTATATTTGAAATGCTGGCGCTTTATTCTCCATCGTTAAACGACTACAAATACGAGTTAGTATTAGCTATTGCGGTGAGTGTCATCAGTATTATGTACGCCATCATGCTAATTGGTATGTACTCGTTGTTTGAAAAAATTCTGGTTATGTTTGTATCCTGCATGGGTATTTCTTTTGTGTTTTCCCTATTGGTGGTGCACCCCATGCCTGCAGAAGTGGCGGCGGGTTTTGTTCCATCAATACCTGAAGTAGAAGGTGGGAAAATGATGGTGGCTGCATTTGTGGGTACAACTATGGCTGCCGCTACGTTTTTATCTCGCCCGCTGTTTATTCAAGGTAAAGGGTGGGGAATGGAAAACCAAAAACAACAAAAGAAAGATGCTTTTGTGGCGGCGTTTTTGGTGTTTGTTATTAGTGCGTCGGTAATGGCAGTAGCCCACGGGGCGTTGTTCCATGAAGGTAAAAAGATTACTCATGTACTCGACATGGTGAACGCCCTTGAGCCAATCGCGGGTAAAACTGCATTAACAGTATTTTTCTTCGGTACGTTAGCGGCGGGACTATCGTCGGTATTTCCCTGTTTACTTATTGCGCCCTTATTAATTGCCGATTACCGCTCAGGAAAGCTAGACACAAAATCTACTCAATTTAAAACTATTACCGGTATAGCGTGTTTAGTGGCGCTTATCATTCCAGTATTCGGTTTCAATCCAATAAAAGGGCAGATTCTTTCTCAAGTGTTTAACGTGTTTGTGTTGCCTTTGGTGATTATTGGCATACTCGTGGTTATCAACAAACGAGAACTAATGAAAGAACATGCGCCAGGCAAATTTTTGAATCTTATGTTGGGGCTGGCACTGTTATTCGCCATTGTGATTTCTGCCAATGGTGTGATTGCCATTGTTGAGCAGCTATAAAAGGGAGTGGCAATGATTATTGTAGTAATGGGCGTGTCAGGAACCGGAAAGTCGACGGTGGGGGGATCCTTGAGTGACCAATTAGGGTTGCCGTTTATAGACGCCGACGATTTTCACCCCGAAGTAAATAAAGCAAAAATGCAAAGTGGAACGGCGCTTACTGATGAAGATAGGTGGCCGTGGTTGCAAACTTTAGCGAGCGAGCTTGCTCGCTATGAACAACAAAAAGGTGTGGTGCTAGCGTGTTCTGCACTAAAAGAGAGTTATAGAAAGATATTAAGCGCCAATAACACGCTTCCTATCAAGTGGGTGGTGCTTACAGGCAGCTTCGAATTATTAAGTGCGAGGCTTTCGGCTAGGGTCAATCACTTCTTTGACGGCAGGTTACTGAAAACTCAGTTAGATACCCTCGAAGTGCCCGGTTACGGCATAAAAATAGACGTAGAAAAGCCCATCACAGCGGTAATTCAATGTGCTGAGGCATACGTTAATCAACAGTCTTAGTGCGTAGCCGTTGAGCATACCTTTGACATAACAATTATCTCGAACAATCCATTTATTGACACCGCCGACTTAAAGAAACCATTTTGGCGTGTCATCGAGAAGGAGTTAGATTATGAAAGACGTTTTATCACTACCAGTTAGTGCGTCGAAAGTACCGAAATTAAGCAAACAAGCTTTTACCGTATTTGCGAGTGGATCATCAGTACTTGCAGTGGGTTTAAAGCGCTGTTTCGCTGCACCTAAACTTTTCATCTTGTTCGCGCTTATATGCTTTCAAAATATCGCTTCGGCGCAAATGGTTAATGATCTTAGTGAATTTAATCAAGCTGTGGCGGCGGCACAACCCGGCGATACCATCGTTATGGCAAATGGTGAATGGCATGATGTTGAATTGGTGTTGAAAGGAAAGGGTACTGAAAATAAACCCATTACGTTAAAGTCCCAAGAGCCGGGCAAAGTGAAAATAACCGGCCTGTCTAACTTAAGTGTTTCAGGTGAATACCTTGTAATAGAAGGGCTTGTGTTTACCGATGGCCATACCCCTACGGGTGAGGTTATTGCTTTTCGTACTTCTCCAGACGAATTAGCGAGTTATTCTCGTTTAACTAACGTGGTCATTGATAATTTTAGTCACCCAGAACGCCAACTGTCTGACTTATGGCTAGCTATTTATGGTAAGCACAACCGAATCGACCACAACGCTTTCATTAACAAACGTAACCGTGGGGTAACCGTCGCGGTACGTATGAACTCTGAAGGCAGCCGTAAAAATTACCATACTATCGAGTACAACTATTTTGGCCCACGCCAAGTGCTTGGTGCTAATGGTGGTGAAACCCTGCGTATAGGGACGAGTCATTTTTCTAGAGAGTATGCGAATACGTTAGTGCAATATAACTACTTCGATAGAACGAACGGCGAGCACGAAATTATTTCTAATAAGTCGAGCGGTAATACGTTTAAAGGTAACGTGTTTTTTGAAGCGCAAGGTACCTTAACCATGCGCCACGGCCACTACACTACAGTGGAAAACAACTACTTCTTGGGTAACCGTAAACCCAATACGGGTGGTATCCGCATTATTAACGAGCACCAAACGGTAAGTAACAACTACATGTATGGCTTAACAGGGCGTCGATTCCGTGGTGCGCTAGTGATCATGAATGGCGTACCGAATTCGCCACCAAACCGCTACGACCCTGTTATTGAATCTGCCATGAACAATAACGTGGTTATTGATAGTGATTACATTCAGCTAGGAGCGGGCGCAGACGAGGAACGCTCAGCACCGCCTACTACAACTGAAATGCAAAATAATATTATTTTGGGTAAGCAAAACCTTAACCCTATTACCGTATTTAGTGATGTTTCTGGCATTTCCTTTAAAGGCAATGTGTTAAATGAAGACGCCAGTAACCCTCTTTCTTCAGGTTTTAAAAAGGTACCTTATAAGGTAAGTAAAAATAGCAACGGTTTGTGGGTGCCTGAAAAAGGTTTGCTTGAGCAGATTAATTTCGGCGAAGTAAAACTACCGGTTAACAAAAGTGAAACCGGCGCTAGTTACTACGCTAAAAATGAGAGCCACGTTGCGTTTAGAAGTGGTAACAAACTAGTCGTTAAACCCGGTATGGACACGCTTGCCACCGCCCTTGCTGATAGTAAACCTGGCGACGTATTGGTGCTTGAAAATGGCGGTGACTATTTGTTAACTCGCTTTGCACAAGTAAACCACCCAGTGACTATTATGGCCGAGGAGGGTGTTAAACCCGTTATACGCTCTGAAAAGCCAAGTTTTATAGTGATAGAAAACGGCGGCGCATTAGATGTTGAAAATTTATGGTTTGATGGAGCAGCTTCACCGGATTACAAAGGTAACAGCATCATTAGAACCAGCCGTTACTCTATGAACATTAACTATGCCTTGTCGGTTGAAAATGTGAAGGTGACCAACTTAGACATCAACGGTTATTTTTACTTTTTTAAAGCGCATCCTGGTACTTTTGCCGACTATATCGAGGTTAAAAACTCACATATGGAAAATATCACGGGTGCGGTATTGTCTTTAAATAAAGAAACCGATGACCTAGGAGTTTATAGCGTAGAAAACTTAACCTTGTCGGGCAACACGTTTAAAGACATTAAAGAAGAAGTGGTAACCATATACCGTGGTGGCTTCGATGAAAGTACCTTCGGTCCAGCGGTTATTATAACTGATAATACGATAAGTAATGTAGGCAAAGGTTCTACCCATAGAACTGGTGCTTCCATGTACTTCCATGGGGTACAGAACCTACACATCAGTGATTCAAAATGGGTAAACAGCGCCCCCGTATCGCTTTATCTAACTAATGGCGAACCGATCACTGTAATTGAAAACGTCACTATGAAAAATACGCCTAAGATACAATCGAATAGCGATAGTTTTGAAGTGAAAAATGTGACGTATTAAATTCGTTCGCGGTTATGTAAAACGCTGAATAAACGCTTAGGTAAATCATATAAACTCGGCATTTAATGCCGAGTTTTTTTATGGAGCGAACTTGGTTGGGTAGCTTAAAACCGATACTCAGTTCAGTATAAAAATAAATTCAATAGCTCAAAATGGTTACGCCTTAATGAGAGGCTAAATATAATTTGAGGAATTGAAATATGGAATTTGTAGAACTTTCACATGACGAACTTGACCAAGTTAACGGTGCATTTTTACAAGGTGCTGCAATTGGAGCTGGAGCCTACCTACTGGGATCTGCTTTTAACGGCGGTTTTTCTTGGGGCGGCCTAGCTGGAGCAACCGTTGCCGGAACTTTTACAGGCGGTTTTTCAGCATTAGCGGGAGGAGCTAGAGCGTTGGGAGCCGTTGGTAGGGGGGTAGTTGGAACGAATGGTGCTGCACTTGGCGGAGCAACTCAGCAAATTGTTGACGCCTCTATTGAAACTACGGATGAATAATTTTTTCTACTGTAAGGGGCTAGGCCCCTTAACTGGAATTTTTATGAAAAAGCTATATTTAAAATTTGTTGTAACGCATTTTGTTTTAAGCGCCATTATGTTTTGTGTTTGGTATTTGGTTGCGGGTATAGAGAATGCGAGGGAGATGACTTTCGTTATAAGTACCTTAGCGAGCTGTATAGCAGCTAAAAATCTAATGGAAGACACCTTGAAGCAAAAAAGCTGACAACAATAAGTGTTGGTTCGCGTAATGTCAGCATAACGTCTTTTGAGAAGTGTCGGCCACATGCTAGTTTTTATCCTATTGAGTAGAGCGAATAGACAAATAGCCAAAGTATTTGAAAGCCATAACTCAAACGTTGATATAGTCCAGGGTGAGTTTTAGCTTTCAGTGCACCTGATAATTTATAAGAAAAAAAGAAACAGCCCAGAATGCAATAAAACGAAAATAAGCGCAGTGCTATTGGGTAGACGCTGGAAAATATCACGACAGCGGGCGCGATAATAAATGACAGCAGCATAACTAGCCCTGACCACGTATGAATTTTACAGCTTGTTGTTGGTTTAGAGGTGTAAGGGTCGGCATCCATTGGGAAGTAGCCGCAGACCCAGGTGCATAGGCCATGAATAATCACCATTGCACCTATTATTGTAGTGGGGGTAATTGATGAGGGATTGTGCGCCGAGTCAGCCACTATTAAATAGTAGCCAAATAGGATAAATAAAAAGCCTAATGGGTAGTTGTTAATAGCGGGGGATAGTTTTTGGGTTGGGCTACCAAAAGCGCCAAGTTCACTACAGAATTGTTTGGCGTGACTATAGTTCGGGTAATATAACGACGCGATGTAAATGCCCACAACAATCCATATTGATGCGACTATCCCAGTATACGACAATAAATCGAGCATGCTTAACTCTTCCTTGAAACTTGTTCTTTGAAACGTATCACCTTGCTATATAATAATTTTGAGCAATGTAAAGTGCTTACACTTGTTATGTGGCTTATGAGTTTAAATGTCTATTTCAATCTGTTGAATTGAGCGGCCAACGCCGCCAGCCATCAAACGAGTAATACAACCATCAACTAATTGTAAATCAACACTTATCACGCTACCTGATGGGGGATGCATCAAATGGCCTTGTTCAATAAACAAAGTCGTTTCATCTATACCCTTACGGTCATGAAGGTAGCAGGCTAAAGGGCCAGCAGCCATACCGGTAGCAGCCTCTTCGTCAATGCCATAGCGTGGGGCAAACATTCTAGCGCCCGCGTGACGCCCGGGCACAGTGGTTTCACTAGAAAAAACGTAAAAACCTATTAGGTCATATTGTGCGCTTATTTTCTTGATGAGATCTTGATTGGGCTGAATTTCTGCTACTGAAGATGCATTGTGAAGAGGTACAAGTAAAAAGGCGTTCCCCGTATTCACAATTGATATTGAATGAAGCGGTACGTCGCTTGAAAGATTAAGCGCAGCGCGCACTTCTTCGGTGTTTAACACATCCGTGTAGATTGGCCGTGATTGCTCCATAAATGCCATTGAACCATCAATGATTATTTCTCTGGTTCCATCTACCGTCTCTTTCGACATCCGACCATTTTGTACTAGGCCAAGCTCACTCATTCTGCTAAACGTCGCTATGGTGGCATGACCGCAATGCGCTATTTGCTGTACGGGGGTGAAAAACTCCAGCTTTATAGTGGCAACTTCTGAGTTTGAAACAAAGGCGGTTTCAGAAAGCCCCACTTTTTGCGCCACTATAAGCTTCTGCTGTGCCGTTAAGGGGTTCGCATCTAAAACTACACCGGCGGGGTTTCCACCTATGTCACCGTCAATAAATGCATTTACTATTTCAACAGAGACTTTCATGATGAGCTCCTCTAGCAAACAATAGGACTGAATGTACTAACGTCAGACTACTAACCTCTAACACTTGAGGTTGGGCAGTTATTCCTTAAGCGCTATGAATATATCTTTATTAAGAGCCCTAATCCAATCCTTCTTGTGCCATCATGTTTTTCACCGCGTTACGGCTTAGCATGGTTTGATAGTGCGCATTTAAATGCGGCCAGTCTTGAGCTTTACTGGCATACCGACGGCTCCATTAGGCAACCATGAACAAGTGGAAGTCGGCAGCAGTAAGTTGCTCACCTACTAGCCATGGTCCATTATTGGTGAGCACTTTTTCAAGTACGCCCCAGCAATGGGTGAGCATATCATTCGCGTTATCTTTTACTTGCTGCAAATTGCTGTCGCCGCTAACGTATTGTTCAGGGTGCGCCCAGCGGTTGGCGGCCTCTTGCAGCGTAGAAGACATCCAAAATAAGTATTGATAGTACAAGCCGCGTGCAGGAGAGTGTATATCAGGCGCTAGTCCAGATTCTGGGTACTGATCTATCACATACAGTAATATTGCGGCAGATTCATAAATAACTCGCCCTTCATGCACCAACGTAGGCACTTTACCGTTTGGGTTAATGGCTAAATATTCAGGCGATTTTTGCATGTTTTTAGCTAAGTCTATTTCTATTAACTCATAAGAAACGCCAAGCTCTTCAAAAATGGCGTGGGTAGCCATATTCGCGCCGCCTTTATCCCAATATAATGTATAAATAGTTGTGCCTTTTTTTTGCTGCTATAGCTAAAAATTGAAAACCTATTAGGTGTTTTTTTAAAGCTTATCATTTTCGCGAAATTTTCGACATGATGGCAGCGGCTAGAATGGGTATTTCCGACTTCTTAAGCCTGCAATATTAATTCTACCGTTTGGCATGCCGTAAATAACGAACTCACCTTGTAGTAACTGCATTTGTTTTGCTGATAACGGTAATAATGAAAACATGCCTCTTTAAATAGCAAAATGACGTAGACGATGACACCGAACTTACACTAACCCTATTACTACCAGTCGGCGCTATATTTTTTATTCGCTTCAAAAGCTTCTACTTCTAACGGCGCATTATCGTAACCGTACGCTGCTAAATCAGAATAATGCTGCGTTATTATTTTATCTAAGCTGGCATTTTCTATCTGCCGCACATGCACTAATTCATGGGCTAGCGTTCCTTTCTAATTTTCGATGTATCTAAATATTCAGACATTTTAATACTCAAGGCCTTTCAAACTGTTTTACTTGCCTAAGTACCAAACAGCTAAGATTAATATTGCAAGATAAATGGCAAAGATACCATAGCTAGCCGACGTTGAAGCCGGTGAAATATTTTGAATTGTAGGCTTATCGTCATCTTCAAGTTCATCAAAATTTACTGTTTCAAAATTTAACGGGGAGCCAGAATGAATCTTTACTGCTATTGCGCCTGCACCAATAGCTAACTCTTTAAAAGCTCGCTTTTCAATCATAGTGAGACCACCTTCGGTTTTTTCCATAGGATGGATAATGACCTTAGGTCTGGGCCGTAATATTTGGTTAGTACTTAAGTGCTTAAAAGCGTGTTGTAGTAGCTTTTCGCCTACATAGAAATCAGAAAAAAGTACTCTGGGGTGTGAGAAAGGGTTTACGGCAATTTCATCCTGTTGAAGATTTTTACTCGCTTCTTTACCAATTCCCGATATTAGTTTCTGACCTTTGTCGGTCGTCTTTATGACTACAACGGGGTAATCATCAAAGGACGTGCGCTTTGCGGTATCAGTGACTTTTAATCGATGCTCCCAAATTTGCATGTACATGATCGGTGCAAATCTAGAACGTAAATTTGACAGCATCTTAATTTCCTTAGCATGGGTGGGGCAGGGTAGATTTCAATTTTTATAATAGTTTTATTCTATATCTCTACAAGTGTTTGTGTCACTGACGTTGGGAACGACAAAATATAGTTGATAACCACTAAATAGAGACTCTCTCAGCATTTGGAAATAACAGGCAAGCTCGGTCAAACACAAGCGCAGTATGTCTTTGTGATAGGGTGATATCGATGGCATTTGAACTATGATTAAATACCGTAATAATGTTGTCGGCATGTTGAATACGCGCTGCGTTTTGTTTATTAATTCGCTTACCCTGAGACGGCCACAATCTTGCCAAGGGAGTATGAAGAATTAACACTTCATCACCAACGTCTTGCAATACATGCTTCGGATTATTTAGGCGTGGTGAGCGGAACATAAAAAAAGTAAACAGAAATATAAGCAAGGCTACTAAATAGAGATATTCCATGTGGGCACATTTTCCTTTGGTGAATAAATCCAGATTACCGCCTAATTCCCCCAAATTAAATAACAAACTAAATAACAAAGTAGATTAGCGTACTTCGCTAATTGATCAAAACCACCAACACGCTCCGCTAAAAGAGAAAAGTGTATTTTGTTCAATCATTATGCTATAAATTATACTATGTATTGCATAGTAATGAGTTTAACCTAGCTGGAAGATCATGACAGAAGCTTCAAATCAAAGCGCGAAGTGGGATGCGCAACTTCGCAAAGGCACCTTAGAGTTGGCCATACTTGCCGCAGTCGCGGGCGAAGAAAAATACGGGCTGGCGATACTTAATTACCTGCATGGTTTTGAAACCATGGTGATTAGTGAAGGCACGCTTTACCCATTGCTCGATAGGCTGAAGCGCGAAGGGGTACTGAATGCGAAATGGCATCAAGAGGGTGAAGTACGCCCACGAAAATATTACTCGCTTACCGAAAGTGGTCTTGAACGGTTACATATTCTGCGCGCACGCTGGAAGCGTTCGGTAGTCGATATGGAATCGCTGCTAGCAGATTCAGCTATCGGCGAAGGTAACTGTGCAGACAACGTGACAGAAACTGGAAAAAGAAAAGGATAATGAAATGAGTGGAAGGGAACAAATTAGCAACTACCTGAAAAGCTTTAGTCGTTACTTGGCCTCGTTAAGTTCTGAAGATGCAGCCGAAGTCATTCAAGAAATTGAATCTCATATTTATGATGTTATCGATCAGCAGGAAATGGCAGGAAAAGAAGCCAATATTGAAAGCATCTTGGCTGGGCTTGGTGCGCCAAGAGTACTGGCCGAAAATTACGTGAGTCATATTCAACAAGGTACACCCCCACCAAAAGGGTTTAGGCCTTTAACGTCGGTCACCAAAGGCCTGTCTAAAACCTTATACTGGGGCATGTTGGCTTTTGGTTATGGTACGGGTTTGGCACTAATCGTATTGGCATTTGCAAACTTACTGCTGCCCAACGGCATTGCCTTTTGGGTAGAAGCTGAGGGAAATTCAGTTGCTATTGGCTTTTTAAGTAACCCTATATTGGCAAGTAGCGAGGCTACTATTACAGGCTTATGGATAACGCCGGTTGCCTTGGTAAGTGCCTACGCGATTAGCCTATTAACCTATCGCATTCTGGCTTTGCTTAAACGGTTTGCTGTTGGCTATCAGTATGCTTAAGCGCGCAGCGAAACGTATAGCGAAATCAGTCGGGCATTTTCTACTTGTTTCTTTTGTATTGGCTATTATTGGTGTGGGTGTCTTAATAAGCCAGCATGGCTCTATTGATATCGGAGACGCCCCATTGGCTTATAAAGTAGGCGGGGAAGGGCCCTTTGTATTTTTTAACGATGAAACACAGATAAGCACTGATGATACAGGCTCTGATAATGTAGGTGCTGATCTTCTAGGTACTGGCGTTGAAATTAATTACATCCGCGGAAGCCGAGAAGAAAACTTCTTCATTGAAAAACGCTCCGTGCCTTTAACAAACCAAACAGCAGAGCCCCTTAAGGTTTATTTTGCTTTAGAAGATGCCACGTTTACCTTCAATTTAAAGCCATTAGACACATTGAACACCAATACGCCGTCGGTGTATGAAAGCACTGCGCCTATTTTGGCAATGTCTGACTTAGAAGGGAATTACAAAACCTTCCGTGATTTCCTTATTACCCATAGTGTTATAAATGAAAACCTTGAATGGCAGTTTGGTGAAGGCCATTTAGTGCTAGTGGGCGACATGGTAGACAGAGGATTTTCTACTACCCAATTGCTTTGGTTCATTTATAAGCTAGAACAAGATGCCCAAAAAGCGGGTGGGGTGGTGCATTATATTATTGGCAATCACGAGCTGAAAAACCTTCAAGGCAATTTTAAATCGGCGGCCAATAAGTATATTCCCATTGCGGGCTTAATTGGCAAAAGCCAAGCCGATTTATTCAGTCACAATTCATATATAGGGCGCTGGCTTGCCAGTAAAAATACCATTGAAAAAATTAATGGCCATTTGTTTGTACATGGCGGTATTCATGAAGATATCGCGAACCTTGATTTAAGTTTGCAACAGATAAACAACAAGTCTAAAGCTTATTATCGACAAATGTATTTCCCAGGCGTGGCTGACAAGGTAACAGAATCGTTAATTTCAACCGAGACTGGACTGGCGTGGTATCGTGGGTATTTCAAAGGTGACGCCAGCAATACATCTATAAAGCAAACATTAGATAAATTTGATGCTCGCTCAATAACGGTAGGTCACACCTTGCAGTTTAAGGTAAATAAGCAATTTGATGGCCGGGTGTTCGCGATAGACGTAAAGCACCCTAATGACTATCGAGGAAGTTTTCCAACAAAACATTCTGAGGCGTTATTTATTGAAAGGGAAAACTTTTATCGGCTTACAGAAACCGGCGAAAGAACAGCTTTATAAGTATGTGGGGATAAATAAGGGGGCAGAATACATTTTAAATTCCAAAGTAGTCTGCCCCTTTTTTATATGCCTATTTAATTGTTACCGTTGCGTCACTTACCCATGTTTCGCTGATGGCCTTATCGTCTTTATTTACTAAATATGCCCTTATCGTCACAGGGTTTTCATTAATTTGTTTGTAATCGAACGTTAGGCGCCATTGGTTTGTGCCTAGTACCGGATAAACACCAATAGGTTCAATTATTTCGCCATTGCTCGCTTCAACAATAGGCTTAACGCCGCTATCTCTGTTTAACCCTTCGAATACTGGGCCTTCAAAGTCGATAACCATTTTGTTCACACCTTCGGGAATAGGCTGACCCGGGATTCCGCCCAAACCCTGTCGGGTATTCGTAACTCGGGCTAATTCATTGGATTTTGGATCGAGCTCGCGCCATTCGATATCATAAGAAAAGGTAAACTCATCGCCTTTTTGAGCGGGTTTCTCGGGCACCCAATAGGCAACTATATTGTCAAATGTTTCGTCTTGCGTTGGGATCTCAATTAACTGAACAGCACCTTTGCCCCATTTTCCACGAGGCTTGACCCAAGCTGATGAACGTTTGTTGTAGAATACCCCATCGTCTTGGTAGTTGTTGAAATCACGATCTCTTTGAATTAATCCAAAGCCTTTGGGGTTTTCATCAATAAAGCTATTGGTCGACACCGACTTAGGATTATTGAGAGGGCGCCAAATATGTTGACCAGCGCCAGTGTGAATAGCAACGCCGTCACTATCGTGAATTTCAGGGCGCCAATCTTTAGCAACAGTTTTGTCTTTTTCTGAATACCAAAACATACTGGTTAACGGCGCTATGCCTAAACGTTCCACATCTTCCCGCATGTACAAATTCGCAGTAACAGATGTAACATGACCTTTGGCGTTTTTATTGTCTTTGGTTAGGCCGAATCGGTAGGCGCCCGTGATAGAAGGCCCTTCAAGCAATGCCCATACAGACAGATCTTCGCTGTTGTTTTCTGCCGGACCAACCCAAAATGCTGAAAATCGAGGAAATTCTTCCGGTTCGCTCATTCCAGTATTTATCGCAATACCTCGCGCTGATAACCCATATTGCCCTTGCGGCCCGTCGGTACGAAAATAAGAAGCACCCAGAAAAGATACCCAGTCTGGCTTCATACCTGGTCGCATAACTCTAAAGCCTGCATACCCGAAGCCTTCGGGGAGAGCGTGAGCAGGGCTATCAGCAGGCATATCAAAAAGCGCGTTACTGAAGGGAACCTCTTGAACAATATTTTTACTGTCTCTGATGAAAATTTTGACTGGCTCGGGAAAATATCGTCCAGGGTAGAATAATTGTACCGGTGCTATTTCACCACTCGGGTATAAGGTTTCGTCTTCTTTAAAGCGTATTTTCCAGTGTTGATCGTAAGTGATTTTATTAATTAATTCGGGCGCCGGAACGTCGGGAGGAGTATAGGGTTTACCAGCTGATGTTTTAGCAAGGGTTTTTAAGTCTTCGAAGGTAAATTTTGTCTTGTCTGATGCTTGTGCCGCATGTAACGACATGGAGGCAGAAAAAATAATTGCGATGAATAACATCAACTTCATAAAAATCTTCCAATCTATTGAGTCTAGTAAAATGAATTTGCTGTACGAATTCCAGTGGTAAATTATTCAGCCAGTCCGAAACAGACAACGATAATAAGAAGGAGTTCTTAGAATCACCTTTTGCCCTGTCCAGTAATTGCTTGATTGAGTTGAGTGAAACCCGTTCATCATGCACATGTTCCACGAATCTCAAGTTTTTAGGCGCTAGTGCAAAAGCAATGGTTTCTATTTTATTGATGACTAAGCTGACTGAATAACTACTTCAGCTATATAATTTAGGATCTTAAATTAAGGGGGCAGCACACACTTTCATTCAAAAATATATTCTTACCTGTTTTATTCCCCATCGTTTACTAACGTAAAGTATTTATAAAGACGATTGTACCTTTGACTTCAGCCCTCATAATCCGTGGTCATGCGTAGCAGGCTAACTGAAAAATTTACGCACATTATCGAACCAGATTTCAAAATTTTTTATTAATACGCACTAACCCGATAAACGGTTAACAAAGGCAGTCGAATGCAATTACAAAAATCTCCTTCTTTTTACTTTTCTATACTGCTCGTTTTGATCACTCTTACCTTATCAGCTTGTAACTCTGACTCTTCTGACAGCGCCTCAAGCGAAGAAACGTTAGAAGAAACTTCAACTGACGATACCAGTGATGACACGTCTGACGATACGACCGACGAGGACGACTCAGATACTGAAGTAACAGAATACGCGACCTCGAATGTAATTGGCTTGCTGTTGAATTCTGCAGACGCCCAGAATGGCTATACATTGTTTGGCGGGCAGCGCTTCAGTACCACTTACCTAATTGATAACTGTGGTGAAATGGTGCAAAGCTGGTCTTCTGACTACAGCACCATGTCTTCGTACTTACTCGAAAATGGCAACTTACTTCATACAGGCCGTTTGCAAAGCGCTGTGAATTCAGAGTTTTTGAGGGCAGGGGGCGACTCTGGTCGTGTAGAAATTATTAATGAACAAGATGAGCTTCAATGGTATTACGAATTCAATAGTGACACCCAGTTTATGCATCACGATGTCGAATACATTGAAAGTACCGGCACGGTATTGGTTATGGTGTGGAATAAGCATAGCGCTGCAGAAGCTGAAGCAGTTGGCTATTCAAGGAATCATGCGCTGTGGAGTGAGCAGATTATTGAGCTAGATCCAACAGTAGAAGATACCGAAGACGCTATTGTTTGGCAGTGGGATTCATGGGATCACATTGTACAAGATGAAGATTTAACGATTGAGAGTTACGGTGTTATTTCAGAGAACCCACAGTTAATTGACATTAATTTTACCGGCATAGACGTTGAATATGAAGCCGACCCTATTCATATGAACGCTGTTACCTATAACGAGAAGTTCGATCAGATCATGATCAATAGCCGTAACTACAGCGAGTTTTGGATTATTGACCATTCGACCACTACCGCTGAAGCGGCTTCCCATTCAGGTGGAGCTAGAGGCAAAGGTGGAGATATTTTATATCGTTGGGGAAACCCTCAAACTTACGACATGGGCGACGCCGACGACCAAAAGCTGTTTTTACAACATGATGCTTATTGGATAGATGATGACTATACCGAAGGTGGTCAAGTCATGAGCTTCAATAACCAACCAAACTATTACGGTAATAGCAATTATTCCACAATTAACGTGGTGGATACGCAAGTGAGTGATGCCGGCGATTACACCTTAAATGACGATGGAACTTACGGACCTACAGATTTTACTTGGACATATGAAGCTGATAATCCTACCGACTTCTACGCTACCAATATTTCCGGTGCGCAGCGATTAGATAATGGCAACACAATAATAGATGAAGGTACCACAGGCACATTTTTCGAAGTGACTTATGATGGCGAGGTTGTCTGGAAATATGTTACTCCCGTGGATGAGACCGGTGTACTTACGCAAGGCGATACACCAGGAAGTAACTTTGTTTTTCGCATAAATAAGTATCCTACGGACTACATCGGGCTTTCTTACTACAGCTTAAGCCCCAGTGGCGCGATTGAAAATGGCTCTGACTATTCGTGCGAACTGTTTGAATAAAGCGCTGTATTTACACAGATTGGGTCAAAGTACATTGGTAGTTTTTAAAGTACTTTGACCCTTATAGTAGCCCCTTATATTAGCCCCTTTTTTTTAACCTACTCAACCTATTCCCCGAAGACCTTATTGTAAGGCACGATTACAGATACCCAATCATCAAATACCTCATCGAATAGTCTATCCACATGCGATAGATGAAGGCTAGTACGTCGAACAAAGTTTCAAAATTTGATATTTACATAAATCAATGAAGTCAAAAAGACAGCCGCTGCAGAAAGCTAGTAAATAGCTTTAATTCTTCCTATACTCATTTTTTGGGCTTTTTCCGCAGTAGTTTTCAGGGAGCATTACCGCCCAAAAGCGGTAATTTATAATACGGGCCGTCAGATCAAAAGCCTGACGATGCTCTAAAAATCAATCTAATCTCGAAAACGGAGTTTCACCCATGAACAACCCTCGCCATCTGTTTATTGGTACTGCCATAGCAATATCACTCTTACTGGGCGCCTGCGCCCAAAAACAGGAAAATCCGGCTCCACACACCGCTGAACTAAAGGTTACTGACTTAGAAAAGCTAGCGGCCACTGACGCTCTGCGCACCCTAGCCGACGACGTATGGGCCGATTATCTAGAGCAATATACTTACTACCGGTTGCAGGAAGGGTTGCCTATAAGTAGGTTCGAGGACCTGACCTTGCAGGAATACCGCAAGGAATTGCTACAGAGTCAAAAGTACCGTGCAAGATTGGAAGAAATCGACAAACGGGCTTTGTCGGGTGATGATTTGATCACTTACGAAATACTGGCCTTCCAAAATCAAGAAGATGGCGCTAATGACGACGATTACTGGTTGACGTTTGATATAACAGCCTACCAAGCTCCCTATTTGTTTCGAACCGGCCAGCAAGCCTTAGCAGTGCAACCCCTCAACAGCGAATCTGAAGCACAGCATTATCTGAAACTGGTAGGTGAACTCGCCGATATGATTGACCAGCTTGTTGCCAAGGTTGAAGGGCAGGTTGAACGTGGTATTTATTTACCAAAGCCAGCTCTACCTTTCACCCTGCAGATGTGGGAAGGTATGCAGCGTGAGTTACCTGAGACCATCAGAGTTGATGAAGCGCGACTGGGTGGGCTTTCCATGGATGAGAAAGCCCGGTTCGATAAGGCGCTGGAATTGTTAATTGAAACTCGCATCGTGGGCGGTTTCGACAAGCTATTGGCTGCTTTGGGAGAAGAATACGAAGCCAATGCACCTGAAAGTGTAGGCCTCTCTCAATATCCGAATGGTATTGATGTTTACAAAAGGCTGGTGAGACAGATGACAACACTTAATCTTTCTCCAGAAGAAATACATCAACGAGGAAAAGCAGCGGTAGAGGACATCTCGAAACGCATGGAAGCCATTCGAGTGCAGCTTGGATTTGAAGGGACTGCCCAGGAATTCTTGCAGCAACTGAAAACTGACCCCAGATTTATCGCAGCTGATGCCGAAGAAGTTGAACAAAGATACTTAGAGTACATACGCCGGATTGAGCCGATGTTGGGAGAATATTTTAAAACATTACCAAAAGCGCCTTATGGCGTTAAACGACTTCCGCTGGCAGTCGAAGCTGGAATGACCTACGGTTATTACGGTGAACCTAGCGCAGCAGACCCTGTTGGCTACTATTATTACAATGCTTCGAACTTGTCAGAGCGGAGCATGGTATGGGCGGGGGGGCTTATATATCACGAGCTGTTACCAGGTCACCATTTCCATATTGCGACACAGGCAGAAAATAAATCACTGCAGAAATTTCGCCAGAACTCAATAGATAATGCCTATACCGAAGGTTGGGCAGAATACGCAGCCAGTCTGGCAGAAGAAATGGGCCTTTATGCGACACCTGAAGAATTATACGGTCGTTACATCGGGGAAATATTTCTGGCAGCCCGCCTTGTTGTCGACACTGGCATGAATGCGCTTGGCTGGTCACTGGAAGAGGCTCGTGAATACATGGCTCAATACGCTATTCAGTCAAAAACTGAAATTGCTTCTGAGACATTGCGCTATTCAACCGGTATGCCCGCCCAAGCTCTTGGATATCGTATCGGTTACGAAAAAATTTGGGCGCTTCGTAGACATGCCGAAGCAAGTCTCGGCGACAAGTTTGATATTCGGGAGTTCCACCACATTGTTTTATCGGACGGCTCAAAACCGCTAGCGGTACTAGAAGCCAAAGTAGAGCGCTATATCGCGGCTGCACGATAAATAACGGAGTCTAAATAATTGGGGGTCGAGTACATTATAAGTTTTTAAAGTACTCGGACCCTCTTTACGAACCTTTTCTTCGGACTTTACTTTGCTGTTTGCGTCGCTATACCCACTTCACTATTTTCATCGATTTTTCAAAAGATTTAGTCAGCTTCGTACTGCAGTACGGCCTTGGATTAACTATGATTTGTTGATTGCAAAGGCGTAAAAGGGGGATATCAATTGAACTGTCTGAGTAACCTATAATTGTTTCGTATTCTTCAAGGTTGTAGCGCATTTTGATGCGTTCAACTTTATTAGTTGAATAACAATGAAACTTGCTGACCATACCTCCAGCGAGCCGAGTTTCTTCAGAGCAAGCGACCTCCAGCTTTGGGATACAGAGCTTTGCAATAATACGCTTAACCATCCACTCTGATGCACCACTGACAATTACTACGGTGTCATTATTTTGGGTATGTGAAATTAACTTTTCAATCGCGTTTTTATATATGACGGTAGCATTATTTTCCAAATACCTGTTAATAAAGCGCTTGCGTAATTTAGCTACCTTTTTAGGAGACATTCCATACGTAACTAGCCACAGAAGCACAGAGAAACCAATAAACTTTGTTTTATTCAGTATCAAAAAGGGCAGGGTGAAAGGTAGCGCGATGAAGCATAATACAAACCGAATAGGATTGCGTTGCACCATGAACTTCATATACTCGGCGCCGGTATCTTTGTTTATTATTGTTTTGTCAAAATCAAACAATATTAAATTCACGGTGCTAAATATTTCCTTAATTTGACTACATGAGTCTTGGTAGCTATTCCACAAATAACCATATTCCACAGTTTGGACAAGTATAATTTGTGAATGTGAACATGCTCCATAACATTAAACTCAAAACTAATGCGATTATTCCGATACTAAGTCTTATTTCTTTAAGACTAGAAAAGGTAAATAATAAAAGAACAAATTCACAGCACAGACAACAGATACTTAGATCCATTTTTTCCTTCGTTTTTGAAACTCAATTGCAATTTCAATGGGAGTCAAACTATTTACCTATAACACCATTTTAAGCGGCGCAGCTCTGCTGCGTCCTTGCATGAGCGCTTTGTTAAATTTTTACCCAATAATAGTAGGAGGTAAGTATATGGTAAATTCATTTATTGGCTCGACTAACACACTATAGGGATTGTTTTGCTCTTCTTCCTTAACAATATCAAGATCAGACAAAAGTTTGAAATTAGCTGATTTTAGCTTAGCGGGCTTAACCTCAAGCTCTTTGTGCCACACACGATATGTACCTAACTTTTTATCTCTTCGATAATAAAATCCTGCTAGCGGATGAGTTAGATAGACCAAGGCAGACTCAACATCGGGAAAACCCGGGAAATTTAACAAATCAGATTCAGATTGAACCAAATCAACTGAAGCTTCAGCCCAGTGGGATTCAGTTTCCATGTGATACTTTTTGTACAAGCCATTTACTTCATTAAGAGTGCAGTCAAAGCTAACTTTTCCAGCGTGCCACGGAAGATTCCAAAGGTATCTTGGCACCGCTAGCGTCCAAGAATCTAAAGTAGTACCAAGGAACCACACACAACGCTCCCCAGTTTCAGTATCGATAATGTATATTCGATAGTTTGTTTGGCCCATTGTAAATTTCGGAAACGGGAAGACTGCAGAAGTAAAGTCAACATCAATGAATGGAACTACAGATATAAGCCCCATTTCTTGGCCGTTGATTTCAACTGTGTCTAATTTAAAGCGCTCGGGAAATATACCTTGAAATCTATCAGAAGGTACTGCGTAAGTAATGATTGCGAAATGCTTCAAACCACAAAGGACATCTATACCTTTCGGTTTAGGCCTTTCTATCAAATAGTCCGCCAGTTTCCGCGATTCTTGCACGATGCTTCCTTGAATTTAACAGTTTACTAGACCCCAAATCGGTCTGTTTAAACACACTATTATGGGGTTTTTGATTTTATCTATATTTCCAGATTACCCGCTAACTCCCCATAATAAAACAATAAATTCGGGTGGTAATTTTTTTGCCCACGAATTAAAAGTACCAGAACGGTATGTTTGAGGCTGAAGGTGTATTTCACTTCTCTACTTTGTATTACGTTGTAGTAAGTTTAATTTAGCTAGAAGGCCATGAATGTACTACAAATTAAGCTCTATAAATAAAAGCGCTTAGGTAAAACAAATGACAAGTGGCATTTATGGCGAAAGGTACGCTAAAAAATATTTGTCTAACGCAGAGTGCATAGAACGGTTATATATTCTTCGCGTATGATTGAAGCGTTCCAAAAGGGATAGGGAATCGCTATTAGCAAATAAATAAAGCAGCAAAAAATATAGCTACAATTAACTTACCTGCATCAAATTAACCCAACGCTGTCACCTGCATTATTAACAAGTCCAGCGTTAGGTAAGCCTAAGCAATAAACTTCAGCTAGCTATAAAAACAAAGATAAGCAGTAGGTGTTTCAATTTTTACATCGAAAGAAAGGTTTGCATCAATAGTAAACTCTGTTCCCGTTTTGAACGACTGCCAGTCACTTGAACCTGGAAGTTTAACGGTCATTTCACCTTCCATTACTTTCATTACTTCGTGCTGACTGGTGTTGAAGGTGTACTCACCTGGCGCCATTACGCCTGAAGTACAGGGGCCATTTGCTGACTCAAATGCAATTGAACGAACCTTGTCATCAAAATAACTGTTTACTGTAAAAGACATATGCGCTTTCCTTTTATTGAAAATAGAAGAGCGAGCATTGTGCAATAATTAAAGCTGAATGGCTAACCTGTGATTTTCTAAGATATTCTCATTCGCAAAATAAGCCGGCATTAAAAAGGCATCCAGTTATATAAAGTGCAAAATTAGTCATTAAAACCACATGAAATATGTGTAATTGGCTAGAGACTCTCAAGCGCTGTGGTTATACTAGCTCACAATCGCATTTCCAGAGGTTTTACAGCAATTGAGCACAATGAGTTTGCCACGTGTGGTGCCCCAGCAGAGTCTTTTAACACATTATCAGACATATCTAGAACAGCTTGCTAGTACCGCTTTTACCGGCGATGTTGAGTACAGCTATGCCAGCCGTCTTGCTGTGGCCACCGATAATTCGGTATATCAAAAACTCCCTCAAGCTGTGGTATTTCCTAAAAGCGTTGCCGATTTGCAAGTATTAGGCAAGCTGGTTAACGACCACCCGCTAGTGAAATTCTCGGCGCGTGGCGGCGGTACAGGCACTAATGGTCAAAGTTTAACCGACGGCATTGTGGTTGATATGTCGCGATACATGAATCAAATTCTGGAAATCAATGTTGAAGAGCAATGGGTTAAAGTACAGTCAGGCGTAGTAAAAGATGCACTGAATGACGCACTTCGCCCCCATGGATTTTTCTTTTCCCCGGATCTTTCTACCAGTAACCGCGCTACGGTAGGTGGGATGATTAGTACCGATGCTTCGGGGCAGGGCTCGTTGGTTTACGGTAAAACCAGCGACCATGTATTGGGCTTAACTTCGGTGCTGGCTAACGGTGAAGTATTAAACACCACACCAATTAGTGTGCAAGAGGCGAAAGAAATCGCCGACACAAACGCAGATAACAGCGCCTATGTGGGTATTTTACGCCAAGTACTTGCTACTTGCGTAGATAAACGCGATGCCATTATTGAAAAATTCCCCCGTTTAAACCGCTTTTTAACCGGTTACGATTTAGAGCACGCCTATAACGAAACCGAGCAACTTATAGATGTGAGCCGCTTGATTACCGGCGCTGAAGGCTCGTTAGCTATGGTGGCCGAAGCTAAGCTTTCCCTAACGCCTATCGCGAAACATAAAGCTCTGGTCAATATTAAGTACGATACCTTTGAATCGGCGCTTCGTCATGCTCCCGAAATGGTAAAAGCAAATGCCACGTCTGTTGAAACGGTAGACTCTAAAGTATTAAACCTAGCTAAAACCGATATTATCTGGCACTCCATTGCCAATTTAATTACCGACGTTCCACATAAGGAAATGTTGGGCTTAAATATGGTGGAGTACAACAGCAACGATGAAGAAGAAATTCGCACCCGCATTGCCGAGCTAGAAGCCAGGCTTACCGCCGCTGCTGAAACTGGCGAGGGCGGGGTAATTGGTTATCAGGTTACGTTTGATAAGGCGGATATTGGTAAAATATACGCCATGCGTAAAAAGTCAGTTGGCCTGTTGGGTAAAACCAAAGGGGTGCAAAAGCCAATCGCCTTTGCAGAAGATACTGCAGTGCCGCCTGAAAACTTGGCCGATTTCATCATGGAATTTAGGGCTCTGCTAGACAGCCATGGTTTAAAATACGGTATGTTTGGGCACGTTGATGCAGGTGTGTTACACGTACGGCCAGCTCTTGATTTATGCGATGTTGAACAAGAAAAGTTGATGCATCAAATATCAGATGAAGTAGTCGCGTTAGTGGCTAAATATGGCGGCTTAATGTGGGGCGAGCACGGTAAAGGTTATCGCAGCGAGTATGGTCCTGCCTTTTTCGGTGACATGTTATTTACCGAATTGCGTAAAATAAAAAGCGCATTCGATCCGCTGAATAAAATGAACCCAGGCAAGGTGTGTACGCCTTTAGATAGTACTGAGAGCTTGGTAAAAGTTAGCGATACCAAACGCGCGACATTCGATAGAACTATTCCTACTACGTTTAAAGAAGCTTTTGCGCCTGCCATGGAATGTAATGGTAATGGCTTGTGCTTTAATTACGACACTGCGTCACCTATGTGCCCATCGAGTAAGGTAACTCGCGATAGACGCCATAGCCCGAAAGGTCGTGCGGGCCTTATTCGTGAATGGATACGTTTGCTCGCGAAAGATGGAGTAGACACCAAAACACTAAGTGCCGACCAATTCGATACGTCGTGGTGGCAGCGCTTTAGTAATAGCCGAAACAAACAAGACGATTTTTCTCACGAAGTGCTAGACGCCATGAATGGTTGCCTAGCCTGTAAGTCGTGTTCAAGCCAATGCCCGGTGAAAGTAGATGTACCTGATTTTAGGTCGAAGTTTTTATCTATTTATTACCAGCGCTACATGCGCCCAATGAAAGACCATCTTGTGGGAAACATTGAACGCATGGCGCCAATTATGGCTAAGTTCTCGCCCGTGGTTAATTTGTTTTTGAAACGAAAGTGGATGCAAAACGGTATTGAGAAAACCATTGGCTATGTAGACACGCCTATTCTATCTGAGCCTACGTTGGCGAATAGAGTAAAAGGGAAAGTGGCTACTTATAACCACGACGCGTTATCTAAGCTAAGTGCCCAAGAAAAGCAAAAGACGGTGTTGATAGTGCAAGACCCTTTCACCAGCTATTACGATGCGAGTGTGGTTGAAGATTTTGTTACCTTAGTGAATGCCCTTGGTTTTACACCGGTAATGTTACCGTTTAAACCGAATGGCAAACCAGAACATGTAAAAGGCTTTTTAGCTAAATTTGCGAAGACCGCAAAAAATACCGCAGGCTTTTTAAATGAAGTGGCGCAGCTAAACATTCCTATGGCAGGTGTAGATGCGTCTTTGGTGTTAGTTTATCGTGACGAGTACACCAAAACCTTGGGTAAAGCCCGTGGTGATTTTCATGTGTTGGCAGTGCATGAATGGCTTGAAACGGTACCCAGTGATGTATGGCAATCGACAAGCAAAAAGGCAGGTGTGTCAGAGCCTTCAGCGCAGCCTTCAGCTCAGCCATTAGCACTGCTAAGTCACTGTACAGAAAAAACGGCGTTGCCCGCATCTGAAAAGCAATGGCAGGGTTTGTTTGCTAAAGTGAATCAGCCAGTTGATATTGTGGCGGTAGGCTGTTGCGGCATGGCGGGGACTTACGGCCATGAAGCCGATCAAAAAGAAAAGTCGTTAGCCATTTATGGGTTAAGTTGGGAGCAAGCGGTCAAACGTTATCCAGCAGATGCTATTCTTGCCACTGGCTATTCATGCCGAAGTCAGGTAGCGCGTATAGAGCAGTTTAAGCCGAAGCATCCTTTACAAGGTCTGTTGGCCTGTGTTTCATCATCGCAGTAGCCTAAACTCAACATCAACCGACTACGTAAAAACTAAAAATAAAACGAAATAGATCAGAGAATAATATGACAGACAATACACCACAAAATGAAATGACCGATCAGCAACGCAGTGAATGGGTGCGTGAGCAATTTCAAAAAGCAAACAAACATCTCGCCGAAAATGGTGTGCTATACGAATCAGTGGTGACAAACGAAAGCCGTTATTTAGTACCCTATTTAGCAGTATGGAAAATCAAAGATACTAATAATGCATTTTATTGGGTGATGAGTGGCGATTTGCCTACCGACTTTATTCCTGAGGCTACGGCGGCTAATGCTCGCGAAGCGATTAAACACTTTGCAATGTCGTGGCAGTTGAAGGCGGCAAATTTACGCGAGTCAGACAGTGCTGATGCATCGTCGTTGGAGTATGCGGAATTATTAGAAAGTAGAGCAGAAGGCCTGCACGCCATACAAAACCAAGATGAACTATGGCAAGGCGTTTAAGCTAACCTTTATTGATGCAATGGCTAATGTGATAGTTAATGCATTTGTGAAACATCGGGGAATGGAAAACGCTCTACAGGGCATTGCATGCGCTGACGTGCTACGCCACCGTCCATAAACACTTGCCCTTCGGGCTTAAAGCCTAAGCCTTGATGGTACGACACACTATCAAGGCTGCAGCTTACTTTTAAAATAGTGACGTTATGGCGATTGGCGACTTCTATTAAAGCCGCAAACAGCGCACGATAAACAGACATGTTTCGGTAACCGCGCTTCACTGCGATCCTGCCAATTTCTCCACACTGAGTTAACCGCCCCGTTGCAATGGGTTGGTTAGCTTCTTCACCATCTTCCAAAAGCAGTACATGAAAAGCGCTGGCATCGCGCTCATCAAATTCACTGTCTTGGGGTACTCGCCATTCCAAAACGAATACATCTTCCCTGATTGCTTTAAGTCGATGCTTATCCCTTGCCCAATCGACGTTCTCTATCGTATAAGCCATGTGGTTGCGTTACGCTTCTATCCATTCCCAGTAACCCTTATTTACAAGTGTAGTTAATGTTGCTAAAAACGCAAAAGAGGGTAGATCAGGCAGGATTTCGGCAAAAAGTACGTCGTTGTTCAATAAAAGCTGAACCCATTGCTCATCTTCTTTGTTATAACTGAAACGTTCGCCGTTAACATAAAAGAAGCGACCTTGGTGAGAAGGTGTCGTGTTTTCAGTATCTGTTGCAATGAGCGCACGTACTCCAGGGGCGGCTGCAAACTCCTCACCTTCTTCAAACCCTGCGGTAATTTGGCTATCAGTATATAAATACTCAGGTGGATACTCTGGAAGGCCTTGTTCACTTAGTGATTCAAGCAATGCATGGGTGAAGTCATCTGAATTAATGGCCGTGATGAGCTGTTTTTTCAACGCGGCGATATCGCTGGGTTCAACCACTGCCGAAGGCATTGACAACTTTCTACCTGAATCGGTAAATCGCACATTAATGTCGCTGGTTTCTAACATTAACGAAAGGCTATCGGCGAGCTGACTGGTTTCAGGGGCACGAAAGCCTACAGAGTAGGTTAAGCAGTCTTCCAACGCTTTGCCATCATGAGGCCAACCCGGCGGAATATACAGTACGTCACCTGGGTTTAGTACTTCATCAATAATAGGGTCGAAGCCTTCAATTTGACGAAGTTTAGGGTGTGGGAATACTTCTTTGTATTCTCCAGGCTTACCTACGCGCCAACGACGCTGACCCTTTCCCTGCACTAAAAATACATCGTATTGGTCGATATGCGCGCCAACACCTGCATTTTTAGTGGCAAAACTTACCATTAGGTCGTCTAAACGCCAATTTGGAAGAAAGCGGAAGGGTTCAAGAATGTCAGCTACGTCATGTACGTACCTGTCTACACTTTGTACAAGTAGTGTCCATGCACCTTCGCAAACGGCTTCAAAATCATGAATTGGCCCTTGATGAACTTTCCATTCGCCTGCGCCATCCGCTGGGTTGCCACTGGTATTTTCAAAGCTTAGTAGTCGGCTATCTATTTCTTCTTCTTGGGCTAAGCCGGCCAAATCGTGCTCATCGATAGGATCTTCAAAATCTTGAAAAAAGCCACGTAATACAACAGGCTTTTGTTGCCAATAATGAGATAGAAAATGTTCTATATCGAATTCTTTCATTAAGTAATCTCCACGCATCTATGGGGGTATTATCGTTTATTCTATAAAGGGTTACTAGCTTAGTGTGTATTAGTAAGCCGGTGTTCGAAGGCGGCCAATTCACCAATTTTGCTATCAATTAAAATGGGGCAGAATTTAGCTTGGGTTTCAGCGGTTAAATGAGAAAATGTACTATCGCAAACGGTAACAGCATTCCCTTTGCAATGTTGTTCTAGCATAGACGCCAAATTAACCGTGTTGCCCCACACATCGAAAATGCCGTGCTGTCTTCTAGGCATGCCAGCAGTAACAGGGCCTGCTGCAACGCCGATACGAATTTGGCAAGGCCAACCTTCTTTTAACGCAAAGATTTTAAAGGTGGCGGTAACAGCAAGCGCAAACAACACGCCGTTATTTATATGATGTGCACTTTTTTGTTCGCCTTTTTGTTTGCCATTTGAAGCACTTAAAGGAGGAAACATACACAGTTCGCTAACCGCCATGTATTCATCGCCATTCGTTTTTACTGGGTACATTTTATGGGCAGCGGCTAACACATCAATTTGGCTGTAAAAGGCATCCAATGCCTCTATCACTTTTTGTTCTCCAAACAAGGGGGCCAGTGTTTGATAACCTTTTATATCTGCAAATAACACACAGGCCGAGGAGAAGCTTTGCCGCATTAGCCCGGTCGAAAAGCCTGTTGATGCACTACTTGAAAACCTACTTAAAGGAGTATTCGGAACATGGCTCAAAGGGGGAGTAAAAGCGCTTGTAAGCTTGGCGGCAGGGGTTGCTTTTATCAACAATTGCCGTGTATGACGGTAGTTCACAGCAAGGTGATGAAGGTGGCGCCGGCTATGAGCATGCAAGGTCAGTATAAGTCCCACGCTGGCTAGAGTTAGGGTAATACTATTGCTACGACGAATAGCGCCTTGCCAACCGTGAAGTGAGTAGCTAAATAGGCCATCAATAGCACAGAATGTTAGGGCGAAAAGCAACCCCCAGTAAAGTCGTGGACGTTGCTCATGCTGGCTAAATACCCCCACACAGCATAAGCAGCCAATCAATAAAAAGTGCTGAATGTACATGTCGCCACGCCATAGGAATGTCGCTAGCACAATATAGCTGTAATAGCTGGTTAACAGCAGTGTACGGGCCCGCGTTGGCAGGCCTTTGTTGCACAAATATAGCGTGGTAAATGCACAAAGAATATGAAAGGTCAGATTCCACCACAGTGCAATATGGTGTGCGCTGTAGTGAGCATACGCCATCAATAGCGGTGTTTGTAACAACAAGCACAGGGCAAAAAAGCGTGCAGTTGCGTGAATTATTGCCGCTTTTGAATGAAATGTTTTGTGTGTAAGCATGCCTAAATCCCAACCATAAAAAAACGCGGACTGGCCGCGTTTTTAAGTGTATGGAAAAGGCGATGCCTTTATAACTGATCTACTAGCCTGATTGCATCACCAATGTAGCTTGCAGGTGTTAATGCTTTAAGGTCAGCTTTTGCTGCTTCTGGCATGTCTAAGTTATCAATAAACTCAGCCACGATTTCAGCGTTAACCTTTTTACCACGGGTCAACTCTTTCAATTTCTCGTAAGGCTTTTCAATACCGTAACGACGCATTACCGTTTGAATTGGCTCAGCTAGTAATTCCCAGTTGTTATCAAGTTCATTCAACAAGCTTTGCTCGTTAACTTCTAACTTGCTAATACCTTTAAGGGTAGCTTGATAAGCGATTACCGCATAACCTACACCCACACCCAAGTTACGAAGTACGGTGGAGTCGGTTAAATCACGCTGCCAGCGAGAAATAGGAAGCTTCGCGGCCAAGTGATTAAAGATAGCGTTAGCTAGGCCTAAGTTACCTTCCGAGTTTTCAAAATCGATAGGGTTAACTTTATGCGGCATGGTTGAAGAGCCAATTTCACCGGCAATGGTTTTTTGCTTAAAGTGACCTAGAGCAATATAACCCCACACATCACGATCGAAATCGATAAGAATGGTATTAAAGCGGGCTACTGCATCAAACAACTCGGCAATATAATCATGCGGTTCAATTTGCGTGGTATATGGGTTCCACGATAAGCCTAGCGATGTGACAAACTTTTCAGACTCGCTGTGCCAGTCTACATCAGCGTAAGCAGATAAATGGGCATTGTAGTTACCTACGGCGCCATTAATTTTGCCTAAAATTTCAACCTTAGCAATTTGTGCGCGTTGACGCTTCAAACGCATTGCCACGTTAGCCATTTCCTTACCCATGGTAGAAGGAGAGGCGGGTTGGCCGTGAGTACGTGCCATCATTGGAATATGTTGGTATTCCTTGGCAAGTGCTATTAAGGCATCGATAAGTTTGTCACAGTAAGGTAGCAACACGGTATCACGGGCTTCGGTAAGCATTAGGCCGTGAGAAAGGTTGTTAATATCTTCAGAGGTACATGCAAAGTGAATAAACTCGTTCACAGCAGATAATTCGCTGTTGCTAGCCACTTGCTCTTTTAGAAAGTATTCAACCGCTTTAACATCGTGGTTGGTGGTGCGCTCAATATCTTTAATGCGCATAGCATCATCAACACTAAAGTTAGCCACAATAGCATCTAATAATGCGTTTGAGGTATCAGAAAACGCAGGAACTTCTTCAATTTTAGTGTTCGCCGATAGCATTTGCAGCCAACGTACTTCCACTTCAACACGGTATTTCAGTAAGCCGTATTCGGAAAAAATACTACGTAATTCTACGCTTTTTCCAGCATATCGACCATCGACAGGGGAAATTGCAGTTAACTGACTCAGTTCCACCTTCAGCTCCTTAACTAGTTTATCAGCCTGAGCGCCTTTACAGCGCTATTTAAAATTTGTTTTCTGCGAAACAAAATGTTCCGACGTTTACCACCCATTTGACGCCACATTACCGCGGCGCGCACGCCTGCAAGTAATATAGCGCGAACTTTGTGCTGCGTAGCCGGTTGGCCAAGATGATCCGGATTACCCGCAATTTGAATACGCGGTGCTAATGGACTAATAATATCGCTATATATACTGGCCAACGACGACACAATTTGCGGGTTTTGAAAGTCTACATGCGCCAATTGACGCTGCACGTGAGAAATACGCTCTGCCAGTTCTTTCATGGCGGCAGGTTTACGTGCAAGTTTTCTTTCAAGACCAAGAATGCTGGCAATATAACGGGTCAGCTCGGTGTCTTTGCTCTGTTGTTTATCTGATAACTGTGCGAATAAGGTTTTATATCCTACTTCAAGGTTACTTAACTTGCCGAACACTTGCTGTGGATTTTCAGGATCGGTAACCAATATACTGGAAAGACTCGCTTCCACCGCTTCGTCGTTTGCGGTGCCTTTTCTTGCAAGGCTTTGCACAAGCGCCGCCGATTGGCAAACGCCAGCCAAAGCTAAATTATTTTCTACGTCGGTATCTAACATTAACGGATATAGCTCTCAATAATTCCGCCGCCTAAACACACTTCATCTAGGTAGAAAACGGCAGATTGACCAGGTGTAACCGCTTTTTGCGGCTCATCAAAAATAACTTCAATCATATCATCATTGATTGGCGCGATTGCGCAGGGGATATCAGTTTGACGATAACGAGTTTTTACCACTGCTCGCATAGGTTCTGTAATAGTAGTACGGTCTACCCAATGCAGTTGTTTTGCCACCAAGCCTTTAGAGTATAGGCGAGGGTGGTCGGCACCTTGGCCTACAATTAATACGTTGCGTGCTACGTCTTTATCTACCACATACCAAGGCTCTTCACCGTATTTAGCATGGCCACCAATGTGCAGCCCTTTGCGTTGTCCTAGGGTGTGATACATCAAGCCTTCATGTTTACCAATTTCTTCCCCTTCCGCGGTTTCAATAATGCCGGGTTGGGCAGGTAAGTAGCGGCCTAAAAAGTCTTTGAATTTACGCTCACCAATAAAACATATGCCGGTAGAATCTTTTTTATCGTGGGTGATTAGCCCTTGTTCTTCTGCAATTTTACGTACCAGTGGCTTTTCAATATCGCCCACAGGGAACAAGGTTTTCGCTACGTGTTCTTCACCTAGGGTATAGAGGAAGTAGCTTTGATCTTTGTTTTCATCCAACCCGCGCAATAGCTGCCACTTGCCATCTTGATGGCGGCGACGCACGTAATGACCGGTAGCAATATAATCTGCACCTAAGTCTTCGGCAGCAAATTCAAGGAACGCTTTAAACTTAATTTCCTTGTTGCACATGATATCGGGGTTAGGCGTTCTGCCTGCTTTATATTCTTCTAGGAAATACTCAAATACGTTGTCCCAGTATTCAGCGGCAAAATTGATGGTGTGAAGCTCAATACCTAGTTTGTCAGCGACGGCTTGTGCATCTTTTAAATCTTCGGCGGCTAAGCAATATTCATCATTATCATCTTCTTCCCAGTTCTTCATGAACAGGCCTTCCACCTGATAGCCTTGCTGTAACAACAAGTAGGCAGAAACGGAAGAGTCGACGCCGCCGGACATTCCGACGATTACTTTTTTGCTCGCGTTTGATTCAATATCAGTCACAACGTAGATAACACTCATTTAGGTTGATTTCAGGGTGGCGGATTTTACCAGATAAAGCCCACCAATTCACATAATAAAGCGATTGTGTTCAATCGTTTTGCTTTACCGACAGATTTTAGTGTCGGGAAGCGTAAATTGGTCGTTTAAAAGCGTATTTCAAGCGCCGAGTTTAAAAATTCAATAAACCAAAAAGCTATAACTAATAATGAACGTAATCATAGTGAGGTCTCATCGTTATATTGGTCTATTAAATAGCGAAACACACAATTGGGCGTTTGAATAAGCGTTTGAAGAAATCGGCATTGTTTTAGCGTCAATGTTAGAAACACACGTATTTGCCATTATCGATGCCATCAATGGTCCAATTGCCCACGCGATAGCGCACTAAACGCAATGTAGGAAAACCAATGTGGGCGGTCATACGCCTAACTTGGCGGTTCCTGCCTTCACTGATTGTGATAGATAACCAGCTAGTCGGGATAGCTTGACGAAAACGAACTGGCGGGTTTCTGTCCCATAATTCAGGAGGATCTATAGCTACAACTTTGGCTGGTTTGGTCATGCCGTCTTTAAGCTCTACCCCGTTACGCAAGGCGTCTAGCGCAGCCTCGTTAGGAATGCCTTCCACTTGCACCCAATAGGTTTTGCTGGTTTTGGCCTCGGGGTGTGCCAATTTATGTTGTAGCTTTCCGTCGTTAGTCAGCACCAATAACCCTTCGGAATCTCTGTCTAGTCGACCGGCAGCATATACCCCTGGTACATCAATATAATCCTTAAGGGTTTCTCGGCCGTCTGCATCAGTAAATTGAGACAGTACTTGAAAAGGTTTGTTGAAAAGTACGATTTTGCTTTCGTTTGCCATGGTGTGAATAATTACTCTTATTCTTAGGATGCCTTCTATCGCTAAAGCCTACCACAATGCGCGAAAAACTGCCCGAGTAAGACAAAGCTAAAACAATAAAGGGCATAAAAATGTGCGGGAAATTCGGCGAAATTCAGGCAAGTCGTCGGTTAAGACAATGGTATGACTTGTAACTAAAAGTTTCGACCTTATACTAATGTTCGCAGTTATAAAAATAACAGACTGCCCATTCGTGTTGAGTGCATGAAGGTTGCGTTAATCTCAGCACGAGGACGAAAACAACAAGTGGTTCTGTTGTTAAGTGCAACAGAACATAAAACATCAATTACGTATCGTAGTGACCGAAGGCTTTCCACATGCTTTGTGTTAGTGCGACTAATGGACTAAAACGGTAGTACGCTACCGACAACATTGAGGTACATAATGACCAAGTCTAAGATCATCTATACTAAAACAGATGAAGCGCCAATGCTGGCGACGTACTCGTTGCTTCCTATTATTAAGAAGTTTGCTAGTGCTGCTGATGTTGAAGTAGAGCTAAGCGATATTTCTCTTGCGGCCCGTGTGTTGGCTACTTTTCCCGAGTTTCTTTCTGAAGAGCAACGTGTAACCGATACGTTATCTGAACTTGGTGAAATGACGCAAGATCCTGAAGCTAACATCATTAAGCTACCAAATGTAAGTGCGTCTATTCCTCAGTTGCGCGCCACTATCGCTGAGCTAAACGAAAAAGGCTTTAACGTACCGGCTTTCCCAGATTCGCCTAAAACTGACGAAGACCAAGAGATTCGTGAGCGTTACGGCAAGGTTCTAGGTAGTGCAGTAAACCCTGTATTACGTGAAGGTAACTCAGACCGCCGCGCACCTACTGCGGTTAAGAATTTTGCGCGCAAGCACCCGCATTCAATGGGCGAGTGGTCACAAGCATCACGTACTCACGTAGCGCACATGCGCGGTGGCGATTTCTATTCAGGTGAAAAATCAGTAACTGTAGAAAAAGAAGGTTACGTAAGCATTGAGTTCACCGGAAAAGACGGCAGCAAGAAAACGCTTAAGCCTAAAGTAAGCTTGCTTGCTGGTGAAGTTATTGACGCTATGTACATGAGCAAAAAAGCCTTGTGTGAATTCTTCGAAGAACAAATTGAAGATGCGAAAAACACAGGCGTTTTATTCTCGCTACACGTTAAAGCAACAATGATGAAGGTGTCTCACCCCATCGTATTCGGTCACTGCGTTAAAGTATTCTACAAAGACTTGTTCGAAAAATGGGGCGACTTGTTTGAAGAGCTAGGCGTTAACGCTAATAACGGTCTTGGTAGCGTATACGATAAAATTGCTAGCCTTCCTGAGTCTCAGCGTTCTGAAATTCAAAAAGACATCAATGCTTGTTATGCCGACCGCCCACCTATCGCAATGGTAAACTCAGACAAAGGTATTTCTAACCTACACGTACCAAGTGACGTAATTGTAGATGCTTCAATGCCTGCAATGATCCGTAACTCAGGTCAAATGTGGGGACCGGATGGAAAGTCGCACGATACTAAAGCGGTTATTCCTGAAAGTACTTATGCCACTATTTACCAAGAAGTGATTAACTTCTGTAAAACTCACGGTGCATTCGATCCAACTACAATGGGTACAGTACCTAACGTTGGTTTGATGGCGCAGAAAGCTGAAGAGTACGGTTCACACGATAAAACGTTTGAAATGGAAGCTGACGGTACAGTACAAGTTGTCGATCAAGACGGTAACGTATTGATGGAGCATGCTGTTGAAGAAGATGATATCTGGCGTATGTGTCAGGTGAAAGACGCACCTATTCAAGACTGGGTTAAGCTAGCAGTTACCCGTGCACGTCAATCTGGTATGCCAGCTGTATTTTGGTTAGATGATGAGCGTGCTCACGATGCACAGCTGATCACGAAAGTAGAAACCTACTTGAAAGACCACGATACGTCAGGTTTAGACATTTCAATTATGGCACCTGTTCGCGCGATTCGTTTCAGCATGGAACGTGCAATTCGCGGACTAGATACTATTTCAGTAACTGGTAACGTACTGCGTGATTACCTCACTGACTTGTTCCCAATTCTTGAGCTCGGCACCAGTGCTAAAATGCTTTCAATTGTGCCTCTAATGGCAGGTGGCGGTTTGTATGAAACTGGCGCAGGTGGTAGTGCACCTAAGCACGTTCAACAATTCGTTGAAGAAGGTCACCTTCGTTGGGATTCATTAGGTGAATTCTTGGCGTTAGCGGTTTCACTTGAAGACGTGGCAATTAAGCACGACAACAAGAAAGCTAAGATTATCGCTACAGCGTTAGACAAAGCGACAGAGACACTGCTAAACAATGGTAAGTCACCAATGCGTAAAGCTGGCCAATTAGATAACCGTGGTAGCCACGTTTATCTTGGTTTGTACTGGGCAGAAGAAGTGGCTAACCAAACTGAAGACGCTGACTTAGCGGCGCAGTTTAAAGCGGTATATGACGAACTATCGGCTAAAATCGATACAATCATTACTGAGATTGATGAATCTCAAGGTAAGCCTCAGGATATCGGTGGTTACTACTACCCTGATTCAGAGAAACTAGAGGCCACTATGTCGCCTAGTGAAACCTTGAAAGCGATTCTAAACGCTTAATAAAACTAAATAGGTTACTGATTTTTTAGTCACCTGTTTTAAAAGCGCCCCTGACCAAATAGTCAGGGGCGCTTTTTTTATATTTATTAACATTTAAAACAATCCTATCGGAGTAAATTTTTAAAAAATTTACTTATCTTTATGCTAATTAATTTTGGTTTTTTGCTGGTTAGTGCAATTTAATCTAACAATGTGAGTGAGCAGAAAGGCAATTTATCTGAATTAAACTCAGAATATTTAAAAATAAGTAATAATTAAAAGAAGCGTTGCGAGGAAATAAAGAAAATTTAATAAAAAGAGTAGAGCAGACTCATCTATGAGAGTGAACGATTGTCGACTCCCTAAGAAAAAACCCACTGCTGCCTAAGTAGGCAACAACAGGCTTCTGTAGAATTTGTTTGGTGTTACTTAACGCTCTGGTTCTTCTTTGAAGCCTATGTTTTCAGCGTGCAGGCCTTTAGGGCCCTGTTGCACGTCATAAGTGACTTCCTGACCAGCTTTAAGTGAGCGATATCCTTCCATTTGGATGGTTGAGTAGTGTGCGAAAATATCTTCGCCACCATCTTCAGGTACAATAAAACCAAATCCTTTCGCGTTGTTAAACCATTTAACTTTGCCAATCGCCATACTACGACTTCCTCTTAATCCTTGAACTAACACGATTATGCCCCCACAATATAATTGAAGGCAGAGTGACTTGTTTTCAATGCAACAATGTCACCTCTAAAATGTAGATTTTTTAACCATATTATGTCAAGAGCAAATGTAAATTAATTTTATCCTAAAGTTAGTGAGACATCTGCCAACAAAGCACTATTATTAATTATGAGTAGAGACAACGCCATTAGCATCGAACGGGAAAAACTGAAAGACGCGCAGCGCCAAAAAACGCAGCCGCCGCCAATGTATAAAGTGTTGTTGAACAACGACGATTACACGCCAATGGATTTTGTAATTGAAGTGCTCATGCAATTTTTCAATATGGATGCTGAGAAAGCGCATCAAATTATGCTAACAGTACACTACCAAGGTAAGGCAGTTTGTGGCATTTTTACTGCTGAGATAGCAGAGACCAAGGTGATGCAGGTAAATCAGTATGCACGTAAGCACAGTCATCCGCTTATGTGTACTATGGAACAGGCGTAAGTCAATTTGTAGAGGGCGAGCGATATGTTAAATAAAGAATTAGAACAGACGTTGAATGATGCGTTTGTATTTGCCAGAGAACATCGCCATGAGTTTATGACGGTCGAGCATTTATTGCTGGCGCTACTTGATAACTCGGCAGCCCGTGAAGCACTGCATGCCTGCGGTGCGGATATTGAAGCAATTAAAAGTGAGCTGATTTCTTTCGTTAAAGACACTACCCCGTTGATTCTTGACGAGCAAATGAACGAACGAGAGACACAGCCTACCTTAGGTTTTCAGCGCGTGCTCCAACGTGCAGTTTTCCATGTGCAATCATCTGGTAAAGAAGAAGTCACTGGTGCCAACGTACTCGTGGCTATTTTCAGTGAGCAAGAGTCTCAAGCCGTTTTCATTCTCAAAAAGTCTGATGTAACCCGCTTAGATATTGTTAACTTCATTAGTCACGGTGTGAGTAAAGCCGAAGATGATGCGCCACTTAACCCAGAAACGGGTGAAGAGGGTGAAGGCGGTGAAGAAAGCGGGTCGGCACTAAGTAAATACGCGACAGATTTAAATCGCCACGCCAAAGAAGGCAAGGTAGACCCATTGATTGGGCGCGATAAAGAAGTCGAGCGCACGATTCAGATTTTGTGTCGCCGTAGAAAAAATAACCCGCTGCTTGTGGGTGAAGCTGGCGTAGGTAAAACCGCTATTGCTGAAGGGTTAGCCTATCGAATTGTAAACGAAGACGTGCCTGAAGTTATCAGCAACAGTACCGTTTACTCGCTAGACTTAGGTGGCCTACTAGCCGGCACTAAATATCGTGGTGATTTCGAGAAACGCTTAAAAGCGATATTGAAAGAATTGTCGAAAGACGAAGACGCCATTTTGTTTATTGATGAAATTCATACCATCATTGGTGCTGGTGCGGCATCTGGCGGTGTTATGGATGCATCTAACTTGCTGAAGCCTAAGCTTTCAAGCGGTGAACTTCGTTGTATTGGCTCAACAACTTATCAGGAATACCAAGGTATTTTTGAAAAAGACAGAGCCTTGGCCCGTCGTTTCCAAAAAGTGGATGTGACTGAGCCAAGCGTAAGCGACACTACCAAAATTCTACTTGGCCTTAAAAGCCGATATGAAGATCATCACAACGTACGCTATACACAAAAAGCTATTCAGGCTGCAGCTGAGCTTTCGGCTAAGTACATAAACGAACGTCACTTGCCTGATAAGGCTATTGACGTGATGGACGAAGCCGGAGCAAGCCAGCGCTTGTTGCCGCAATCGAAGCGTAAGAAGACGATTGGGGTAGGGGATATTGAGCAGATTATTGCGAAGATGGCTCGAATCCCTGAAAAGTCTGTCTCCGCGTCTGACAAAGAAGTACTGAAGAACCTTGGCCGCAACCTTAAAATGATGGTGTTTGGCCAAGACAAAGCCATAGAGACGCTTAACGACGCTATTTTGCTATCGCGTTCAGGGTTGGGTGCGGAAGAAAAACCAATTGGTAGTTTCTTGTTTGCAGGGCCTACCGGTGTGGGTAAAACCGAAGTCACGCAGCAACTTGCTAAAATAATGGGCGTTGAGTTGGTTCGTTTCGATATGTCTGAGTACATGGAACGCCATGCGGTTAGCCGTTTGATTGGTGCGCCTCCAGGTTATGTAGGTTTTGAGCAAGGTGGATTGTTAACCGATGCGGTTATTAAAAACCCATACTCAGTGGTACTGCTAGATGAAATCGAGAAAGCGCACAGTGATATCTACAACATTCTGTTGCAGGTCATGGATCACGGTACGCTTACCGACAACAATGGCCGGAAGGTAGACTTCAGAAATGTAGTATTGGTAATGACGACCAATGCGGGTGTACAAGAAACTGTGCGCAAGTCTATTGGCTTTAAACAGCAAGATCATAGCCACGATGCGCTATCTGAAATCAACAAGGTGTTTACCCCTGAATTCAGAAACCGCTTAGACGGCATTATCTGGTTTAATCACCTTGATGCCGAGGTTATCTTGCAGGTTGTTGATAAGTTCATTATCGAGCTTCAGGCGCAGCTGGACGTTAAAGGAGTATCTTTAGAGGTTACCCCTGCAGCACGTGCTTATTTAGCCGAGAAGGGCTACGACAAGTCCATGGGTGCCCGTCCTATGTCTCGCTTAATCAAAGAAGAGATTAAGAAAGAACTGGCGAATGAATTGCTGTTTGGTGAATTAACGAAAGGCGGCGACGTTAAAGTAGATTTGAACGACGATAAGTTGGAGTTTGAATATTCGGGCGTTGATGCAGTTAAAGAAGAAACAGAGTCTAGCTAACACCTAGTGATCTTGTTGCACTAGACGTGTAATGTTGAATAAAAAATGCTGCGCCTGAAAGGGTGTGGCATTTTTTTTGTTTTTAAAACCTTGAGCCTCTAACGCGATAAACGCGATAAACGTGAAAGGGCTAGGCAGTTTGATTGCCTGTTGATGCAAAGTGCCAAATTCTAAGTGTCAAATACTAAGCGCTAAACCCAAACCCCAAATGCAAACCCAAACACTTTAATGCTAAACCCCAAGCGTTAGGGTACTGCCAAATGCCTTCGCGGGGCTTAACTCTACACATACAAAAAAGCCCAATGATTTACATTGGGCTTTTTTTTGGAATGCGTTGACCGCTAAATGGCTCATTATCTGGCGCGATAAATGATACGACCTTTTGTTAGGTCATAAGGAGTCATCTCAACAGTGACCTTATCGCCAGTAAGAATTCGGATATAGTTTTTACGCATCTTACCAGAAATATGTGCTGTCACTACGTGACCATTCTCTAGTTCAACACGGAACATAGTATTAGGTAGGGTGTCTTGAACCGTACCTTCCATTTCAATACAATCTTCTTTTGCCATGTAAAGCAGTTACCTCAGTAATTCAAATTTTTTGCCGCGCAGACATTAACCAATCTTGCGTTGCGTGTAAAGCGATTAAGCAGGTTTTTTATCAAAACGGTGCCATTTGTTGCCAGAAAATTGCTCATAAGGGAAAAATTTATGCTTATAAGACATTTTTTGGCATTCTTCTACGTAATATCCCAAGTAGACAAAATCTCGTTCTTGTTGCTTTGCCTGCTCGATTTGCATCATGATCATCCACGTCCCAAGAGACGATGAGTGATAATCAGGATCGTAAAAAGTATAAAGTGCCGATAAGGCTTGATGCTCTTCGCCATTGTCGATGGTGTCTGTCACTGCTACTGCAATCAACGTATCGCCATCGTAGGCTTCAATAAATTGGGGGCGTTTCCACTCGCACAAAATAAAGTTTTCAAACTGTTCGCTAGAAGGCGGATACATACTACCATCGGTGTGCCGGGCGCAAATATATTTCTCGTACAATGGGTAATATAAATGATTGGCGCTCTTGGCGCTGGTTACTACAAAATGTTGGTTGCGATTGAGTATACGCTTTTGACTTTTAGAAGGACAAAAAGTAGCCACCGGTATTCTTACCGATTCACAGGCATGACAGTCTGGACAATGTGGGCGGTAGATTTGCTCACCGCTGCGTCTAAACCCTACTTGAATAAGTTGACCGTAACGCCACGCAAGCTGGTTATCTGATTCGGCATAAACCAGTAATTGTTCTTGTTGATTGGGCAAATAGCTACAATCAAAAGATTGCGTAATTCCAAATCTCACGGTGTGATAACCTGCGGATGCCACTGATGCATGTAGTCGGTAGTTAAAGAGCCTTCATCGGTTAGAGTGTGGTTGCTAGTTTGCAGTTTTTCAATAAATTCGTTACGGAAAATTGTTTTCGCACCCAGTGAGGCAAGATGATCCGTTGGCAGCTGACAATCAATGAATGCCATCTCGTTACGCTTCATGTGCTCAACTAACGCTAGCATAGCCAATTTAGAGGTGTTGCTTTGTTTGTGAAACATAGACTCACCGCAATACACTTTCCCTACACCTACGCCGTATAAGCCTCCAACAAGCGCATCACCGTCCCACACTTCTACCGAATGCGCTAAACCAAGCTGATGCAAATAACTGTAAGCTTTTTGCATATCTTCTGTTATCCAGGTGTCTTGACTGGGCGCTTGTGAATTCGGATTCTTACGTGGAATATTGGCACAGGCATTAATCACAGAATCGAAGGCGTGATTTAACGTCACCTTGTAGCGCTTTTGTCGAGCCAGTTTGCGTAAACTTTTCGAACACACAAAATCATCTAACTCGATAATAGAACGTGGATTGGGCGACCACCACAACAAGGGTTCATCATCGCTAAACCAAGGAAATATTCCGCTAGAATAGGCAGAAAAAAGACGCTGGGCGCTAAGATCTGCGCCAAAGGCTAGTAGGCCGTTTGGATCGTCAAGTGCTTCAGATACAGGAGGAAAGGGTGTATCAATGTCTAAATAAGGCAGCGCTATCATAAAAGGAAAGACATCAAGCCCTGAAAATGGCAGGGCTTGAAATCGAACAAGGCTTAGCCTTGCTCAGGCATAAAGCCATCTAAGTATTTTTCTGCATCTAACGCAGCCATACAGCCTGTTCCCGCAGACGTTATTGCTTGACGGTAGATATGGTCGCTCACATCACCGGCAGCAAATACACCTTCAACACTGGTTTGCGTTGCATTGCCATGCAAGCCGCTATTTACCACAATGTAGCCGTCTTTCATTTCAAGCTGTTCAGCGAAAATGTCAGTATTAGGCTTGTGGCCGATAGCCACGAAAAGACCCATTACATCAATTTCTTCGGTGGCTTCACCATCGGTTTCTTTAATACGAATTTTCGTTACACCTATTTCGTCACCCATGACTTCATCAAGGGTACGGTCTAAGTGTAATACCACATTGCCATTTTCCGCTTTGTCGCGAAGACGCTGTTCAAGAATTTTTTCACTACGGAAAGTATCACGGCGATGCACAACGTGAACTTCAGACGCAATGTTAGATAAATACAAGGCTTCTTCCACTGCGGTATTACCACCGCCAATGACCGCTACTTTTTGGTTACGATAGAAAAAGCCGTCACAGGTAGCACAGGCCGAAACCCCTTTACCCATAAACGCTTGTTCAGATTCCATACCAAGATATTTAGCAGATGCACCTGTGGCAATAATTAAGGCGTCACACGTGTATGTGCCACTGTCACCATAAAGAGTGAAAGGACGCTTGGTTAAGTCTGTTTTATTAATATGGTCGAAGATAATTTCAGTATCGAACTTCTCTGCATGCTTTTGCATACGAACCATAAGGTCAGGACCGGTTAGTCCTTCAGGATCGCCTGGCCAGTTTTCTACTTCTGTGGTCGTAGTAAGCTGTCCGCCTTGCTGGATCCCCGTCAAAAGCACAGGTTCTAGGTTTGCTCTAGCTGCATAAACTGCCGCTGAGTAGCCTGCTGGGCCCGATCCTAAAATAAGTAGGCGAACATGTCTGTTATCTGCCATTTGTATCTCCAACTAATGCCCATTTATCCGGGCTGAATTCTGCTATAATTTTGAAGCGAAGCTTGCCAACTGTCTGTCGCGCTGTCACTACGCTATAGGTAGCTAGGTAAGGACTGTACCTTGCTTTTTCAACTGCTAATCGGCCAATACCTTTGAAAAACACGATACCTTCGCACAATAGCACTGAAAGAAGGGCATTATGATGCCTTCATGATGATGAAAAGTCACCCATCTGATGTACTTGGTGATAATTAATTATGCAATTAAGTCTGTTTTTAAATTATTTATAATAAAAGGCGGCGATATTGCGACGAACTTGCGTTGTATTAGGCGAAATTCGTATTACAATTCATGTTGTAGCAATACGTTAAATCTGTGCTTTAGAAATCATGTTTAGACACCATATTAACCTTGAGCGCTGGGGTAATAATTAAGTGTTTGTATTATCACTGAGCTTTATGGTAAAAACAGCGTTTAAATATGCATAGCGTTTTAATTTGCGATAGTCACGAGCCAATACGGCGTTAAAGCGGCGCCAACTGGCTATTAGTGAATAAGAACAAGTATCCAGAGTGCGCTACTTACTGAAGCGAAATGAGGTGGTTTATGTCACAGTCTGTGATAACAATGCTAAAAGATGGCCAGCACTACATGAAAACCTGGCCCGTCAAAAAAGAACTGTATGCCTACTTCCCTGAATGTAGGGTGGTTGCAGCCACGCGTTTTGCTATAAAGACCATGCCACCTGCGGCGATACTCTCTTGCGTACTGTTACTTCAGAACATGGGCACAGACTATTTCCCCCAAACTATCACTATAGGTGCATTCTTTCTCAGTATTCCGCTTCAGGGATTATTGTGGTTGGGTCATCGTTCAAACCAATACTTACCACCGCAGTTAAATAGCTGGTATCTAGATATTCACAGCAAGATGCGCTCTGAAGGTTGTAATGTATCGTCGGTCAAATCGAAACCGAAATATAAAGAATTGGCAGCGTTGCTCAAAACTGCTTTTAATGATTTAGATAATGTATTTACTAAACATTGGTTCCGCTAAAATACGGTTGCTTGTTACTTTGTCGAAGCACGTTCGCGAGCTAGCGAATTAACCAACTAATTAACTAACTTTTCTTCTACAAGTACGCCATTGCATTTTCGGCACTTGTACTGCGCCCCTTTTAAAATTTTGTTGTGTCGTCTTATTGTCAGTTGGTGTGAACTGCAAAGGCAGGCATAGTTGAACAACTTACCAATCACGCCTTTTACATCAAAACTGTGGGTAGCGTTAGCCGGACGCTTAAACACATCAACCATAATCGCCTGCCATTCCACACCGTGGGGTTTTACCTTTTTGAATAATTGCCAAGTAAGTAAATGGCTCACTTCATGGGGAATGACATCTTCGATAAATTCGTGTTCATTCTGTTTGAATAGTTCGGGGTGTAAGTTAATGCGATTTTGTTGAAGAAACGCAGTGCCTGCATTTTTACCAGAGCGTCTAAAGGTAAGCGCAGGGCGGGGGAATGTGCGCTTAAAATATTCATCAGCGCGTTGGTAGCAGCCTTCTACAGCATCAGCAATGTGCTGACGCTGTAGAGAGGTTAAATCATGGTTTGCTATAGTAGTACCTTACCTACGTGACTAATTATTCTACTTGGCACTGCAGGCAAAGAATATAGGTACCCATCGGGTCGTTCAGTTCGTTGAAAATACTGAACTCGCCTAATACACGTTTAAATTCATTAATTAGCGCAGAGTCTGAGTTAGCAAACTGCCACTTTCCAACAAACGTAAAGGCTTGACCGAAGAACTCTTTCCAAAACAGTTCTTGTGCTGAAAGTGTACGTTGAACATAGAATGTATCGTAGTTTTCTAGTGCAGCGAATTCTGCCGCGGCATTAACAGCGTCTTCTAGCGTGCCCAGTTCATCAACTAGTCCAAGTTCTAAGGCGTCGGTACCAATCCATACACGGCCTTGTGCAACGTCATCTACTTCATCTAACGTCATATCTCGGGCGTTCGATACCAAAGATAAGAAGTTACCGTAGCTAGTTTCAACATTACGTTGCAAAATTTGACCAAATTCTGGTGCTAAAGGGCGTACTGCTGAGAAACCCGCTAGCTCATTCGAGCCAACACCATCACTATGAATGCCTAAGTAATCAAGTGAGTTTTCGTATGTCATAAACATGCCGAATACGCCGATAGAGCCAGTAATAGTGCTTGGGCTGGCAAAAATGCGATCGGCGTTTGCTGCAATCCAATAACCGCCTGATGCAGCGTAAGTACTCATAGAAACCACCACCGGTTTACCTGCGTTTTTCAACTCAAGTACTTCTTGGCGGATAATCTCTGAACCTAACGTACTGCCCCCTGGGGAATCTATTTGCAGTACTACTGCTTTAACGTTTTCATCTAGACGTGCTTTACGCAATAACCGTGCAGTACTGTCGCCGCCAATGGTGCCCGCTTTTTGATTGCCATTTAAAATAGTGCCCTTCGCTACCACAATAGCCACCTTATCGATGTCACTATTGATAGACGGTAGGGGAGGATTAACGACTTTCAAGTAGGTGTTAAAGTTAGTCACGTTAACACCGTGATTGTCTTCGTTTTCGCCCACAAGACCGGTAAGTTCAACGCGAACCTCTTCTCGGGTTTTTAGTGCATCTACCCAATTATTTTGTAATGCGTAATTTGCAAAATCCCCACCAGCTTGTTCAAACTTAGCCAGTAAGCCTTCCAAGGTTTCATCAAAGTTGGAAAGTGGGATGCCACGGGCCGCAGCAACGTCTTCTTTATATTGCTGCCAGTAACCGTCTAACCATTTACGCTCAGCTTCTTTGGCCGCTTCAGACATATCGTTGCGAATAAGTGGTTCTACGGCAGATTTATAAGTACCCACGCGGAAAATATGTGTAGTAACTTTAAGTTTTTCCAGGAAATCTTTGAAATACATGCCATAACGACCATAGCCATCTAGCAGTAATGAACCCATAGGATTGAGATAAACGTGATTCGCATGAGACGCAAGGTAGTACTGCTCTTTAGTGTAGTAGTCACCAATAGCGTAAACAGGCTTTTCAGAGGTTTTGAAATCGTTGATGGCGCGCGCAACTGTGCGAAGTTTGTCTAAACCGCCGCCAGATAAACCTTGAAGGTCTAAAACTAACGCTTTAATCCGTCTGTCTTGCTTAGCGTTTTCGATAACCTTTACGACATCACGCACTAGCACTTCTGGGTTATCAGGCTCTGACCCCATGGCATCTTGTAAAAACTGTTCAAAGGGATCGACAGACTCTTTTTCAATAACAAGTTGTCCGTTCAACGTAAGTAAAAGCGCACTATTCGCTTTAACCGTAAGTTGGTCGTCTTCTTGAGAGGTAATCGCAATGATTATGCCAACAAAAATCACCAGAAAAATGACATTGAAAAAAAGCTTACGGGTGAAGTTTAAAACCGTCCACAGGCCAATAAATAAGGATTTAGTCCAGTTTCCTTTGGCAGCCATAAATTACATTACCTTCTGTTTGTTTAACTCTATTATGTTACCGAATCGAAACTAGATCGCTAACTTATTTGTAATTGTTTGTGATTGTACCGCAAAGTCACTCACTTATGGGCATTCTCGTCATCTGTTAGCCATTGCGCAATCACTTCAGCGATGTGCTTATGATCATTCGCGCTTAGTTGCATCATTAAGTCGCCAGTGGTCTTTTTATAGCCTACTTTTTTGTGGCCACGCACAAACAACCGCTTAAGCGGTGATGTTTTTTGCGTATCCCGTGGTTGTTTTCTATTGTTAAGTGAAAGTTTATTCACTTCATCACGTTCCTATAACAATACGTTAAAAACCAAACTCCATTAACAAGGCGCTTGATAATGATAAAGCAATTATACGCGAACCTCTTTAAAAAACTAAGTGTGGCAGATGGAATACCATTACTGTTGTTAAGGCTTTATTTAGCCCCTGTCATGATTCAAGCTGGTTGGAATAAGGCGAGCAGCTTTTCGTCCATTGTTGACTGGTTTGGTAATGAAGACTATGGATTGGGATTGCCATTTCCGCTCGTGCTTGCTTTTCTAGCCACTGCTGCTGAGTTAGTAGGCGGTATATTCTTATTACTCGGTTTACTTACTAGGTTGGTGGCTATTCCGTTGATGGTAACCATGTTAGTGGCCATATTCACCGTGCACATCGACAACGGGTGGTTAGCCATTGCCGATGCATCATCTTGGCTAGCCGATGGCACTATTTTGATGAACGACAGTGTCATGGCGGCACCTGAGAAATTAAGTGCTGCTAAATCTTTACTGCAAACGTATGGCAACTACGATTGGCTTACTTCCAGTGGTAGTTTAGTGGTGCTAAATAATGGTATTGAATTCGGTGCTACCTATTTTGTGATGCTGCTGGTGCTATTTTTCTATGGGGGTGGTCGCTATGTAAGTATTGATTACTTCTTTCGCCCTAAGTTGCGAGATAACAACTTTAGGTAGCCTGCCCCTAAAATAGACCCGCTATGCTGGTCTTTTCTCATAATAGAACGTAGGATCTTCATAACGCTTTGTTCGATAATAGGATACTGAAATGGATGCACTTACGTTACTGCTTAACAGAAGCTCTCAACCTAGACTTACTGCGCCTGCTCCGTCAGGTGATGCGCTTGAAAACATTATGCAAGCTGCACTTCGTGCCCCTGATCATGCGTGTTTAACGCCGTGGCGTTTTATCGTTTGTGAGGGTAAAGGGCTAGATAAACTAGGCAGTTTATATGAGCAATCTGCTATCGATAACGATAAGTCTGAGAAAGAAATTGAGCGGGCAGTGCAGTTACCTCGTCGAGCACCTATGATTGTGGTGGCGATTGCTAAGCATGTTGAACATGAAAAAGTCCCCCGTGTAGAGCAAATTGCTTCTGCATCGTGTGGGGTGATGGCTATGCAAATGGCTGCAGTAGCCCAGGGGTTTAATGGCATGTGGAGAACGGGAAGTTATGCCCATTGCGATACGGTAAAGCGTGGTTTTGATTTAAACGATGACGACGAGATAGTTGGGTTTTTATATTTAGGTACGCCAGCGTTTGAACCTGCGGCGAAACCCGAACGTGATACTTCTGACTACTTTGAATATTGGCGCTAACCCCCTAGCTTTTTGAATGCTGGACGGCAGTTTCACGCTTTATGCTATAGGGTTGGTGCTAAGAGGTTTATGTGACGAGCTTTGCATTACAAGGTTATTGCTAAGAGATTAACGCTACGAGATTAGCGCTACGAGATTAACGTTACGAGCTTTGCGTTACAAACTTTATGTTACACGCTTAGGCAGAAAGCTAACCGTGCAGACAAAGTATAGGACAACATTATCTGCACGGATTGCGCGGGAAGGGGCGGTGTTACAATTTGAGCCACCTCTTATCCCAAACTTTATCCTACATGCAGATTTACATTGTATCCGGCGTATTTACGGATATTGATAACACGGTCGCCATCCAGCATCCAATACTGGCCTTTAATTCCAGTGAGTACGCCTTCAAATTCTGGGGTTTTATCTAAGTTAATCGATTTGATTTTTTCAGGATAAGTATCAACAGGGTAGTGAATGTTATGCACTTCACCATCGGCTTCAGACACCGCTTGTATCCCTTTTGTCTGCTGAATTTGTGCTAATCCATCAGCAATCTTCGACAATATAGTGGCTTTTACCTCAAGTAAATCAACCTGATCTGGTGCACTTTTTAACATAGTGCGCCAATTGGTTTTATCGCCAATATGTTCTTTGCAAAGCATTTCCACTAGGCCGCTGGTGAGCCTGTCTGTTACGCGTAACATGACCGTGGCTTGGGTAGCACCCTGATCCATCCAGCGGGACGATACCCCATCAGTAACGTGGCGAGTGATGCCGACTTTTACATTGCCGGTGTTAGCTAAGTACACAAAGTGCTCGCTAAAGCAGTGTTCTTCGCCCCATTGCGGTTCTCGACATGTTCCTTCGTGGTAGTGACATTTTTCAGGTTTAATAATACAGCTATCGCATTGGGCTAATGAAATTAAGCAAGGGTAGCAATAGCCTTGGCTAAAGCTTTTTTTGGTCTTTCTATTGCAATGTACGCAGTTAATGTCGCCCGTAAAATCTAGGGAAACCTTTTGGCCGATAACTGGGTTTATATCTACCTTGTGTTCTCCAATAGGAAGCTGGTAGTTTACCGTGTTGTTGTCGTCAGCATGAGTGCGCATTTTTCTAAGCGCACCGCTATAAGATGTGGTCATGGTGTATTCCTATTCGCTTAGCTCGCCGCAGAGGTTTTGGGTAAGCTTGGCTTTAATGGTTTCAAACGGCAGATTCTTACTTAATAAATAATGTAATTTTGCCAATGCTGCTTCGGGGGTCATATCGCTGCCAGATAACACGCCCACTTCTTGTAAACCATGCCCAGTGGCATACCCGCCCATGTTGACGCGACCGCGCATACACTGGGTGCAATTAAGCACCGGTATTTGCCTGTCCCTTGCATATTCTAATTGAGCAATTAGGGCTGGGCTTTGGGGGGCATTTCCCACGCCGTAACTTAATAAAATGAGTGCATTTACCGGTTGTTGTAAGGTATTTTTAAGCACTTCTGAAGAAATGCCAGGGTACAAACTTACCATACCAATGGGCTGAGCTTTTACACTCGAAACCTTCAGGGGTTTATCTGACTTAGTGGCAAGTTCACCGGCTTTAAGGCGGATGTTAATACCTGCTTCAAGAAGTGGTGGGAAGTTAGGTGAATCGAAGGCACTGAATCCATCGGCATCTACCTTACGACTGCGATTTCCCCGTAATAAGCGGTTATTGAAAAACAAACCGACTTCTGCAATGGGGAAATTAGCCGCAACGTAAAGCGCGTTTAGCAGGTTAACTTGACCGTCAGAACGCAGCTCTGCAAGAGGAATTTGTGAACCAGTAACTATCACAGGCTTGGTTAAGTCTTCCAGCATAAAGCTCAATGCCGAGGCTGTATACGCCATGGTATCTGTGCCATGCAAGATGATGAATCCGTCGTATTTATCATAGTTTTCTGCAATATCATCGGCAATGCGCTGCCAATCAGAAGGGTCCATATCCGATGAATCAATCAGGTTATCGTACTCATGCAGTGTGAATAATGGCATTTCACTACGATGAAACTCAGGCATGTCATTCAATGTATCACCAAGGAACCCAGCTGCAGGAATATAACCATGATCTGATGGTTTCATCCCGATGGTGCCGCCTGTGTAGGCAATATAGATATGTTTACGCATTGCGTAACCTCACTTCTTTTGTGGGTTTAGGCAGAATGACGGCATTCTAACAGCACATAAAGTAAAGTCATCCTGTTCGCGCAAAAACCTTGTAATCAATAGGCGGTAACAGGCAATATTAGGCCGTAAATCAATAATAAATATACGACAGGTTATTTTTATAATGAAAACAATGAAGATAAGTTTACTTAGTGCTGCCATAGTGAGCGGCTTAATGGCTGCATCCGCATTAGGGCATCAGCAAGACAATGACAATACAGCGGTTTCTACACAACTGCAGTCTGCGGTTAGTGAAACTAAAGACATCATGGAAGTGGATGCAAATAAAACCGAGGCAGAAAAATTAGCCGCCTTAACGCTTAAATATTTCAACGAGTCGTTGGAACAAAACCCAGTAATGGCGACATTTTATGGCGTGAGCGATTATAACGATAAGTTTAACGAGCCTTTAAGCGAGGCGTCTATCGCAAAATCAAAGGCGCACGAGCAAACGTATTTAGCAGCCATTAATGCTATTGATGCGTCTAAACTTTCTGGGCAAGACTGGATCAGCTACCATATTTTCAAAAACGACAGAGAACACCGCATTGCGGGATACGAGTTTGGTAGCCAGTACATGCCAATTAATCAAATGTATGGTGTGCATACTTTTTTCCCCATGCTGGGCTCGGGTCAATCTGCCCAGCCGTTTGTTACGGTAAAAGACTACGAAAACTTTATTTCACGTACTAAAGGCTACGTAGCGTTTATCGATAGCGTAATCCAGTATATGAAAAAAGGCATTGAGGAAGGCGTGGTTTTACCGACTGCTATCACCGAAAAAATGGTGCCGCAGTTAAGTGCTCACGTTGTTAAAAAGGCCTCTGAGAGTGTGTTTTACGGTCCAGTAAAACAGCTTGAAACAAATGAAAACATTAGCGACGATGAAAAAGCGCGTTTAGCCGCAGCCTATGAAGGAATGATCACTGAAATGATTGTACCTTCGTATCAAAAATTGCACGACTTCGTAGTAGAAGAATACTTGCCCCACACTCGCGCTACCGTAGGTTACTCAGATTTACCGAACGGAAAGGCGTGGTACGAGTACAAAATTAAAGACAATACCACCTTAGCGCTGAGTGCCGATGAAGTGCATGAGTTTGGGTTATCTGAAGTGTCGCGCATATTAGGTGAAATGAAAGCGGTCAAAGAAATCGTGGGCTTTGAAGGAAACCTAGCGGCGTTCTTCGACCATCTTCGTACTGACGATAAATTCTACTTCGAGTCTGATGAAGCCTTAATTAAAGCGTACACCGACGTGAAAAAGGATATAGACGCCCGTTTGCCCAAGCTTTTCAGCGTATTTCCGAAAGCTGATTATATTGTAAAAGCGGTAGAACCTTATCGTGAAGCGTCATCGGCAGCAGCTAGCTACATGTCTCCTGCCCCTGATGGCAGTAGACCCGGCATTTTCTATATCAACACTCGTGATTTAAAAGCGCAGCCAAAGTTTAGTTTGGAAACCCTTAGTATTCACGAAGCGGCGCCTGGTCATCACTTCCAAATAGCTATTCAGCAAGAAGTGGAAGGTTTACCTTTGTTTAGAAAATTCAACGGCTATACCGTGTTCAGTGAAGGCTGGGCCTTGTATGCGGAAAGCTTAGGAAAAGAGCTTGGCATGTTTACCGACCCCTACATGTGGTACGGACGACTAAACGACGAACAGCTTCGTGCTATGCGCCTGGTGGTTGATACAGGGCTGCATGCTAAGGGGTGGAGCCGCGAAAAGGCCATTGCGTATATGCTTGATAACTCATCAATGGCTGAGTCTGATGCGGTGGCAGAAGTAGAACGTTATATTTCTATTCCTGGTCAAGCGTTAGCGTATAAAGTGGGAGAACGTCATATCAGACATTTACGTAATCAAGCCACAGAAGCCTTAGGTGACGACTTCGATATTAAAGCGTTCCACAGCAATATACTGACCGATGGGGCAATGCCAATGCCTATCTTGAGTGACAAGATGTCGATGTGGATAGACGAAGTAAAATCTAAAATCTAAATTCTAAAAGCTAAGGCGAGTAAGTTGATAGCTTAGCTTAGCGAAAAGAAAGGCAAATAAAAAAGCGGCTGTGAAAAGCCGCTTTTTTTATATTTATTTTACTTCTTTACCCGCTGCCTGTTGGTCGGCATGGTAACTAGAGCGAACCATTGGGCCACTAGCTGCATGAGTAAAGCCAATGTCTTTGGCGTAAGCGCCTAGCGCATCAAATTCATCAGGGTGAACATAACGCTTAACAGGGAAGTGATGGCGACTTGGCTGTAAATATTGGCCAAGTGTTAACATGTCCACATCGTGAGCACGTAAATCGCGAAGTACGCCTTCAATTTCCACATTTTCTTCGCCCATACCCATCATTAAGCCAGACTTGGTCTTAACATCTGGATGCTGCGCTTTAAATTTCTTGAGCAAGTCTAGTGACCACTGATAGTTAGCACCAGGGCGACACTCGCGGTATAAGCGCGGAATAGTTTCCAAGTTGTGATTGAACACATCAGGAACACCATTTTTGAAAATTTCTAATGCGCGATCCATACGGCCACGGAAGTCCGGTACTAGCACTTCAATTGTGGTCGTCGGGCTGTGCTCGCGAATCGCGTTGATACAATCAACGAAATGCTGTGCACCACCGTCACGCAAGTCATCGCGGTCTACCGAGGTAATTACCACGTAACGAAGATTCATTTCAGCAATGGTTTTCGCTAGCTTTTCTGGTTCTTCTGCACTTGGCGGTAGTGGTTTACCGTGGGCAACATCACAGAACGGACAACGACGGGTGCAAATGTCACCCAAAATCATAAAGGTTGCCGTACCATGGTTGAAGCACTCAGCTAAGTTAGGGCAGCTGGCTTCTTCGCACACAGAATGCAGTTTATTCTTTCTTAAGGTCTTCTTAATATGGTCAATTTTATCGGTGCTGCGTGGCAGCTTAATTTTGATCCACGAAGGCTTGCGCAGCATTTCTTCCTTTTCAGTAGGAATAATGGTGACAGGAATGTGTTTTACTTTTTCGTCGTCGCGGAGTTTAACTCCAGCTACAGGTCGTGCGTTACTCATCAAAACCTTCTTTATGTCGTTTTTCCGTAATGGAAAGCGCTTCAAGTAGTAAGTCGGTGAGAACTTCACCGGCAACACTTATCGAATCTGGGCCATTCAGACTGGCGGTATCAATCATTTCCATACCTGCATAACCGCATGGGTTAATGCGCTGAAACGGTGACAAATCCATACTAACATTTAATGCCAATCCATGAAATGAGCAACCGTGACGAATTCTTAACCCTAGTGAGCAAATTTTTTTCTCATCTACATAAACCCCTGGTGCATCGGGTTTAGGGTAGGCGGTAACACCGTATTTGGCCATTAAGCCTACCACAGCATCTTCCATCGCAGTCACTAAGTGACGTACACCTAGCTTGCGTCTTCGAATATTAATAAGAAGATAGATAACCTGTTGGCCTGGGCCGTGATAGGTTACCTGACCGCCTCTGTCGACTTGCACCACGGGAATGTCACCGGGCATCAAAATGTGTTCAGCTTTGCCTGCTTGACCTTGTGTGAATACAGGGTCGTGCTCAACCAGCCAAATTTCATCTTCAGTCGTATCATCACGTTCATCCGTGAACGCTTTCATGGCAGCCCATATGGGCTCGTAGCTTTGTCTGCCAAGTTGCCGAATAATGACAGAGTCGGTTAGGGTGCTCACTTATAGTACGACTCTTACAAGTTCTAACTTAGCAAGTTCAGTGTAAATAGTTTCCATGTGCTCTTTGCTGGTCACTCGTACACTTACCGATACAGAATGGTAATTACCTTTGCTGCTTGGCTTCACTGCGGGTGAATAATCACCTGGCGCGTGCTGCTGTAAGCACTCAATTACGTGATTAGGTAAATCGTCATGGGCGATGCCCATTACTTTAAATGTTTGATTTGTCGGAAAATCTAGAAGTTCATCGAAACGGGTATCCATGCGATATCCTTTTTATACAGTCATTAAATACAAAAACGGCCCGATTATACCAATCAGGCCGCCCTTGAACTAGTGTAGCGAGGCGTAATGTTACGCTTCGTCGAAGCCCAGTTGCAGCATAATGTAATCTTTAATGCGGTTAAACATGCTGCCTTCTTTCACTTCTTGCAAAGTGACAAGGGGGTAGCTGGCTACATCTTCGCCTTCGAGTTGAAGGAAAAGTGTGCCGACAACTTGGCCTTTAGCCAGTGGCGCTTCTAGTTTTTTATCTAGTTCAAAATTGGCTTCCAAGTTAGCCGCCTGGCCGCGTGGAATGGTAATGGGGGTAGATTGGTTAATTCCAAGGTCTACGGTTTCTCTATCGCCCATATAAATGCGGTGTGCTACAAAACTATCGCCAGCGTGGTAAGGCGTTAGCGTTTCATAAAAGCGAAAACCATATTTAAGTAGCTTCTTGTTTTCAACCTTACGGGCTCTTTCACTATCTGTACCCATAACTACAGAGATTAAGCGCATGTCGCCTTGTGAGGCAGAAGTAATAAGGCTGTAACCCGCGTCTGACGTATGGCCAGTTTTAATGCCATCAACGTTTAAGCTTTTGTCCCATAATAGGCTGTTACGGTTATATTGCTTGATGCCATTAAATGTAAATTCTTTTTCGCTGTAAATTTTGTACATTTCAGGAGTTTCAGCAATAAGCGCACGAGACAGCACAGCCATATCACGAGGGGTAGTGTAGTGATCTGGGTCGTGCAGGCCGTGGGCATTAACAAAGTTAGACGATGTCATACCAATAGCTTGTGCATGCGCATTCATCATGCTGGCAAACGCCGCCTGTGAACCGGCAACGTGCTCTGCCATGGCAACACACGCATCGTTACCTGATTGCACTACAATACCGCGTAATAAATCGCTTACCGATACTTGCGTTCCCACTTCGATAAACATCTTTGATGAATCTGGGAATTTTTTAGCCCACGCATTTTCAGAAATGGTCACTTCGTCTGAAAGGCTAATGTTACCGGCTTGCAATTCTTTTCCAATCACATAAATGGTCATGATTTTAGTCAAGCTGGCGGGTGCCAATTGCATGTCTGCGTTTTTCGACGCGATTACGTGTCCGGTTTCAAAGTCGGTTAAAAGAAAGCCTTCCGCCGCTACCGATGGAGCTGGTGGAGTAACCACTGCTGCATTCGCTGACAGTACTAGTGCACTGAAAAGCATAAAAGCGAAGGAGAGAAAGGACGGTTTAGCGCGTTGAATTATTCTGAGCATGATTTTATTTTCTTTGACCGTTTATTATCCGTTTAAAACTGAACAGCAGGCACGCTACACAGTTTATACTACTACTTAGTTTAGAATTCTAACGTAAGGCGCATAGTTCGACTAGGGTTAAACCAAAAAGTTTAGCTGTTAATAGAGATTAGGCTACGAAACAACGAAAAAGCGCCATAAATGACAGATTTGAAACGTGTTTCGCCACATTGTCGCCATAGTTGTGGCGGTTTTTTAAACGAGTCGTTAGAGGGTTTGTTTTATCTTGTAAGCTTGGGGGTAGCCGTTTTGTTTTAACTGCTCTAACAATTCATGAGCAAGCGCTTCATCTTCAATCGGACCAAGTTGAAGTTTGTACACATTGCCTACTACTGGCATGTGTGTTGGCACCTGATAAAGTGCAGAAAGTACATTTGAAATAGACTCAGCTTTCTTCTGATTTGATAGTGCTGCCACCTGAATAAAATAACCGTCCAGAGAGATTGACGTTTGCTGAAGATTATCGCTTTGCGCTGAAGTACTCGCGGCGACCTCAGATGATGGTGTCACTGGTGATGTTGATGCTAGTGCTGAGGGAAGGGGAGCAATACCAATGTATTCATCGTAAGAAACGGTTGGATTTACTCCAACTGTTACGTTATTTTCGGGGTCGAAGTGAATGACTTCAATTTTTACCTTTGCCGTACCTTTGTTGTGATAACCCAACTTTACCGCCGCAGCGTACGACAAATCGATGATACGGTTATCGTGAAAAGGGCCACGATCATTCACTCGCACAATCGCTTGTTTGTCGTTGTCTAAGTTAGTAACGCGCACGTAGGAAGGAAGCGGTAAGGTTTTATGGGCAGCCGACATGGCAAACATATTGTAGGTTTCACCGTTTGAGGTTAAATGGCCATGAAACTTCTGACCATACCAACTGGCGTAACCTACTTCTTCAAACCCTTTACCTGATGTCAGCGGTGTATAATGTTTGCCTAGCACCTTATAAGGGCGGCTGTTAAACATTCTATATGCTTCATACTTAGGAACTGCATCCAAAGTTTCAGGCACTTTCGCTACATGATTCGGGGCAGTATCTTGATGCTGAGTATAGCGTCCACTAGGCGCTGACTTACACGCGGCGAGTATAAATGAAGCAAGCAGTATTAACAGTAGTGTGCGCATGTTATCGAGACATTAATCGTTTTTGAGTGGCAATAGACATTAGCATGCCAAAGCCTGCCATTAATGTCACCATGGAAGTGCCGCCATAACTGACTAAAGGTAGTGGCACTCCTACTACAGGAAGTAACCCAGATACCATCCCCATGTTTACAAACACATAAACGAAGAAGGTTAAGGTAATACTGCCTGCCAGTAATTTAGAGTAGGCGTCTTGAGCTCTACTCGCAATAATAAGCCCACGTAAAATAACGCAAAGGTAAATAATCAGTAAAACAATAACCCCTGTAAGGCCAAATTCTTCACTGAAAACCGAGAAAATAAAGTCGGTATGTCGCTCGGGTAAAAATTCTAATTGTGATTGGGTGCCCTGCAACCAGCCTTTTCCATCTACACCACCTGAACCTATCGCTATTTTCGACTGAATAATATGGTAACCCGAACCGAGTGGATCGCTCTCTGGGTTTAAAAAGGTCAATACGCGTTGCTTTTGATACTCCGCCATTAAAAAGAACCACATAATGGGCGCGAAACCACCGAGCAACAGCGCAACAAACCCGATAAGCCGCCAACTCATACCGGCGAGGAATATCGCGAAGATGCCGGAGCTGGCAATAAGCAGCGATGTCCCTAAATCGGGTTGTTTAGCAATAAGTACCGTTGGGATAGCCACCATTAGAAAGCCAACCACAATATTCATGGTGCGAGGAGGTAGCGTGAACTTGCTAATATACCAGGCGACCATCATAGGCACCGCGAGCTTCATTAACTCTGACGGTTGAAAGCGAATAAACTTTAAGTCGAGCCAGCGCTGAGCGCCTTTACCCATGTCGCCAAATAACAATACCGCGATAAGCATTAGCAGCCCCGCGATATAGGCGTATGTCGACAGGCGGCGAAATGCGCCGGGGGGAATTTGCGCAATGCCAAACATAACTGCCACACTCAGTGCCAAGCGCGTAATTTGGCGTTCTACTTGGCCGCTGTCCTGTCCTGATGCAGAATACAGCGTTACCAAACCCACTGACATAAGTACTAACAGGCTTAAAAACAGCCAACCATCAATATGAATACGCTGTAAAAAACTGGTCTTATTTGGGTTGAGCGTGTTCTTTTTCATTATTCGTCAACCTTGCTAATTTCGGTGTCGAAAACCCGATCACGAAAATAGAAATCCATGATTTTCTTGGCCACAGGAGCGGCATTTTTACTACCGCCACCGGCGTTCTCAAGCACGACGGTTACTGAAATTTCTGGGTTTTCAAAGGGGGCAAAGCCTACATACATGGCATTGTCTCGCAAACGCTCATCTATTTTTTCAGCATCGTATTTTTCATCTTGCCCCACGGAAAATAGCTGTGCAGTACCGGTTTTGCCCGCAGACTGATAGGAGGCGTCAGCAAACGTATGGCGAGCACCACCTTCTTTACCATGCACTACGTCGTGCATCGCATTCAGTACAATATCGACATTATGCTGGTTTTTAATCTCGATAGGTCGAAGGGTTTTAAGTGGAATAATTTCTACCGAGCTATCTTCATGCATAAACCCGCGAATAATTTGCGGAATTATACGTTCGCCACGATTAACCAATGTGTTCACTGATTGCGATAACTGAATAGGGGTGGTAGACCAGAATCCTTGACCAATACCGACAGGAATGGTGTCACCGATATACCAAGGCTGGTTGAATCGTGCACGCTTCCAGCCTCTGCTAGGCATATTCGCATCAGATTCTTCGTATAAATCGATACCGGTAAAATCACCAAATCCAAATTCGTACATGGCTTCACTGATTTTATCTATCCCCAACTTATAAGCTAAATCGTAGTAATAAATGTCGCAGGAGACTTCTATTGCTTTTGCGATATCTACCTCGCCGTGGCCCCACTTTCGCCAGTCCCGCCATGTATGCGATACGTTGGGTAACTGATAGCGACCATTATCTTGAATCGTATACTCTTCGGTGACTATCCCCTCTTCAAGTCCAATTAAGCCAAGGTGAGGTTTAATGGTAGATGCAGGTGGATACTGGCCTTGAGTGGCGCGGTTTATTAGGGGGCGATCGGGGGAATTTAACAGGGCAGAGTAATTCTTTCTGCTGATACCGTGAACAAACAAGTTCGGGTCGTAACTGGGGTTTGAAAATAACGCCAATACCCCTCCCGTTTTTACATCACTCACGATCACCGCGCCGCGCTGACCTTCCAGTGCTTGCTGGGTGGCAATTTGTAGCGAAAGGTCGATGTTTAATACAATGTCTTTACCGGGCACGGGTGGGTCGACGTTTAACACACGAATTATCCGGCCCTGGTTATTCACTTCCACTTGTTGGTAACCCACTGAACCGTGCAATAGCTCTTCGTGGTATTTCTCTACCCCCAATTTGCCGATGTCGTGGGTGGCAGCATAGTCATCTTCTTGCCCTGCTTCTACCAGCTTTTGGAGGTCTTTCTTATTAATACGCGCCACATAACCTAATACATGGGTAAGGGCTTCTTTATAAGGGTAATGACGAGCTAGTCGCGCTTCAATTTGTACCCCGGGGTACAAATGTTTGCTGGCAGAAAATAATGCAACATCCTCTTCGGATAATTTAGTCCGCAGGGCAATAGGTTTAAAACGTCGTTGGCCTTTTAAGCTGCCATTAAAGCTTTCACGTTCTTCTGGGGTAATGCCCATCAATTGGGTTAAGCCATCTAAGGTGGCGTCTAAATCGTTAGTTTGCTCAGGTGTGATCTCTAAGCTAAATACAGGGCGGTTTTCCGCAAGCAATATGCCGTTTCTGTCATAAATTAACCCACGGTTTGGCGCAACAGGTAATACCTTAATGCGATTCCCGTTTGAGCGAGTTTGGTAAACGTCGTGTTGTTCAACTTGCAGGGAATAAAGGTTATTCAGCACCACGCCTAGCATCATAACAACAATAATAAAGGCGATAGACGCACGTCTGGCAAATAAGTTTGCTTCAGCCGAGTGGTCTCGAATTGCTTGGCGCTTGCGATGCATAAAAGGCTATTCTCTCACTCGCGATGATACGGGTGGTTCTGAGTAACAGACCAAGCGCGGTATAGACTTTCAGAAAGAATAATTCTTACAAGCGGATGAGGAAGCGTAAGTGCAGACAGTGACCATTTTTGTTCAGACACGGCAATACATTCAGGTGCTAAACCTTCAGGTCCGCCAATCAAAAGACTGACATCACGGCCATCCATTTTCCAATTATCTAACTGTTTAGCTAATGTGGGGGTGTCCCAAGGCTTACCAGTGACTTCTAATGTCACTACGCGGTTACCTTTAGGAATAGCGGCGAGCATTTGTTCGCCTTCTTTTTCTAAAATGCGTTTAATATCAGCATTTTTGCCGCGTTTACCAGCGGGAATTTCGGTGAAACTCACCGGTAAATCGGCGGGGAAACGGCGAAGGAATTCATCTACCCCAGTGGTGACCCAGGCGGGCATTTTTGTACCTACGGCGACAATTTGTATACGCACAGTGGGTAAATCCTTTAGAACATCAAACTACCAACAAAGTTAACCGCAGCCCTTTTTATAAGTCTGCGGTTGGCTTTGTTATGACCACAGCTTCTCTAACTGATAGAAATCGCGGGTTTCGTCTTGCATTACGTGCAAAATAACGTCGCCAAAATCTACTAATACCCATTCGCCAGTTTCTTTGCCTTCCACGCTTGTTGGTGCTTCGTCTGCGCTTTTAGCTTCTACTATTACATTCTCAGCAATAGCAACAACATGGCGCTTAGAGTTACCAGAGCAAATAATCATGGTGTCGGTAATGGTTGATTTGCCACGAACATCCAGTTCTATAATATCGCGGCCTTTCATGTCGTCTACTTTATCTTTTACGAACTGCTTGAGTTGTTGACTCTCCAAGTGTTTCCTCACTTATTTGATAATTCTTGGTATAACCGATGTGTATAAATATAGTCTGAGACTGCCTGAGGCAGCCACTTTGCTATTAATGTCGTGGCTTGAAACTTTGCGTCATGCAATGCTGTTTCGTTCATATATGTTTCTTGCAATGTCGATGATGCATCCGTTTGAACGGCGCTGCGCAATTGCGTTGATGAAACAGGGTGTAATGGGGTATCTGCAAGAAATACTAAGCCATTAGGCTGAGCATGTAGTTGCAGAACGTCCTCTGTTTTGTTGGCTTTTAACCACTCAACCAAGTCATCAGGTGGTGTAAATGTATCGCTGTCGCGACGCATTACCACTAGGTGACAGAAATCAAGCAAACGCTCCCACTCAAACCAAGACTTAAGATTATACAGGGAATCGGCGCCAATGAAAAAACAGATTGTCTTATTGTCTCTTTCTTTTAATGCCCGAAGGGTTTTTACCGTGTAAGAAGGTGAAGGTAACGAGAGTTCGATTAGCTCGGGGTACAAGCGTTTATCTTGCTCACAACACAGCTTCACCATGTTGACCCGGTGTTCTTCGCTAACGGCCACTGATTTGTGCGGCGGTAATTTACAAGGCATTAAACCGAGGGCGTCGATATTCAGCGCAGACAATAAATGGAGCGCAGGTGATACATGACCTAAATGGGGCGGGTTAAACGTCCCCCCTAAAATGGCGCGAATAGCCAAAATGTTAGGCTTCCATCAAAGGAAGGTGAAAAATACCCATCGCCATAAACATCATGCATAAGTGGCAAAGCTTCACGAAGGGGCGAGAAATAACGTTTTGTTTAAACGCTAAATCAGCTTGGGTGAGGGCATCCTGAATTTGTAGCAGCTGTTCTATGCTAAGGCGATTTAACGCACTTTGATAGAAGCCCTGCCTGTTGCGCCAAATACCAAACTTTTGCCATTGAATGGCTTCACCATTAGCGGTAGCACTTTTCAATTTCCATAAGACTTCCCATTCACGAATCAGGGCCCAAATAATAATATTTGGCTCTAAGCCTTCACTTTCTAATCGGTAAAGCATTTTCACGCAGCGATTGGCATCGCCGCTTAGCATGACATCTACTAACTGAAACACGTTGTAGCGAGATTGATCTACCATCGCCCGTTCAATCTGTGCTTCAGACACGGACTGTTGAGGGTAAAGTAGGGCAAGCTTATCTATTTCTTGTTTTGCTGCTAGTAAATTACCTTCGCAAAAATCGGCAATCATTTTCATTCCAGCTGCATTAATAGTCAGCTGATGTTGTTTTACTTGATTGCTGATCCATGCACTAAGTTGCCTGCCTTCTAAAGGGTAGCAGAGTACAGAAACGCCCATGTCATCGAGTACTTTGAACCACTTCCCACGCTGTACGTCTTTGCCAATTTTAGGACCATGCACTAGAAGAAGAGTATCTTGAGTTAACCCTTTAGCCACTTCTTGCAGCATTTTGCTGCCTTCTGCGCCGGGTTTTCCTGTAGGAAGTTCTAATTCAATAAACTGTTGGTTTGAAAACAACGACATGCTTTGGGTTGCTTCAAGCAGCTGATTCCATGAAAAGCCAGTGTCGGCCACAAGCACTGTGCGCTCATCAAAACCGTTGGCTTTTGCCGTGGTGCGGATTTGCTCTATCACCTCAAACTTCTGCTGAGGCTCATCACCAAACACCAAGTAACAGGATGCTAATCCTTTACCTATCTCACTGGAAAATTGGTTTGGGTAGACTTGCATGCTTAATTAATCAGCTTAGCAGCAGAGGCTTGGCTTGAAAGCCTACGGATAATAATGTCCGCTGCCTCGGCACGCATTTCATCGAGTACTAATTCGAGTTCTCTTGATTTCGCCAATACTTGATCGGGATCATCTTGATAATCACGCATTACATCGAAGGTAGCCATAATGGCTTCCTCGTCAGGGAATTGAACCCGATAACGCACGGTATAAATCAGTTCGTATTCAGCAACTTGACCCGAAGCGTAAACCGAAAGCAGTCTGCGCTCTAATTTTTCAGGCAGTAAATACAAAGATACGCCGTCGTTAGACGACGTACTATCTTGTTGGTAGACGCCATTTAACCCGTACACAGTAAGGCGGTTGTGAAGCGCTCTTGCAAGAGGTGCATGAGCGCGAGCACTGGTGATAAGCACTGATTTTACATTTTCAGGAAGGCTAGGGGCACTTCTTAAATGAAATCCACAACCGCCAAGTGCAAAAAGTGCACTCAATACCACTGTGTAACGAAGTAAACGGCGCATATTAGTTAGCCACTATGTTGACAAGTTTTCCTGGTACCACAATAACTTTACGTATTGTTTTACCTTCAATAAACGGTTGCACGTTATCTTGTGCTTTGGCCGCTTCTTCAATGGCGTCTTTGCTGGCATCAGCAGCTACGGTCATCTTAGCGCGAACCTTACCGTTAACTTGCACGATAATAAGCTTTTCGTCTTCAACCAAGGCTGCTTTATCGGCGACAGGCCAAGGGGCATGATCGATATCGCTTGTCTGGCCCAATACTTTCCACAATTCATGAGAAATGTGAGGGGTAATAGGGTTAAGTAGCAAGACTAATGACTCTGCAGCTTCACGCATAATGGCAATATCTTGCGCATCTTCTTGTGGTGCTTTTTGAAGATGGTTCAATAACTCCATAATAGCGGCGATAGCGGTATTGAACGTTTGGCGACGACCTAAGTCATCAGAGACTTTTTCAATAGTCTTGTGCACTTCGCGGCGTAATGCTTGTTGGTTCTTATTCAGCGCTTTTGCGTTAAGGGCAACAGGCGTACCTTTTTCAACGTGCTCGGTTACCAGCTTCCAAATACGACGTAAGAAACGGTTAGCACCTTCTACGCCCGAATCTACCCACTCTAGTGTTTGCTCAGGAGGCGCAGCGAACATCGTAAATAAACGCACCGTATCGGCACCATATAGGTCGATAACTTCTTGTGGATCAATCCCGTTGTTTTTCGACTTCGACATTTTAGTCATGCCGCCATGAATAACCGGTTCACCATCGGCGGTTAGCCATGCTTTTACAATACGGCCTTTCTCGTCTTTTTCGGTAGACACTTCAGTGGGTGAGTACCAAGTTTTCTTGCCAGCATCATCTTCGCGGTAGTAAGAATCTGCTAGCACCATGCCCTGACACAACAAACGCTTAAACGGTTCATCAGAATTTACCAAGCCTTCATCACGCAATAGTTTGTGGAAGAAGCGAGAGTATAATAAGTGCAGGATGGCATGTTCGATACCACCGATATACTGATCGACAGGCAGCCAGTAGTTCGATGAAGTAGGGTCAAGCATTGCATCGTGATTTGTAGCGCTTGCATAGCGAGCGTAGTACCACGACGATTCCATAAAGGTATCAAAGGTGTCAGTTTCGCGAAGTGCAGGTTCACCGTTGTAGGTGGTTTTCGCCCATTCAGGATCGGCTTTAATCGGCGATGTAACACCGTTCATTTCCACATCTTCAGGAAGTACTACCGGCAATTCGCTTTCTGGTACAGGAACCGATTCACCATTTTCCAAGTTAAGCATGGGAATAGGTGAACCCCAGTAACGCTGACGGCTTACACCCCAATCTCGTAAACGGTAGTTTACTTTACGTTTACCAAAGCCTTTTTCTTCAAGTGCGGTTGCGATGTTATTAAACGCATCGTCAAACGCTAGGCCATCGAATTTTTCAGAATTTAATAAGGTGCCTTTTTCGGTATACGCAGAGACGGTTAAATCACATTCTTCTTTTGCTTCTGCATCTGGCGCGATAACTTGCTTAATGGTTAAGCCATATTTGGTCGCAAATTCCCAATCACGTTGATCGTGACCTGGTACAGCCATTACTGCGCCTGAACCGTAATCCATCAATACAAAGTTCGCCACCCAAACAGGTAACAATTCGCCAGTTAAAGGATGTACTGCTTGAATGCCCGTATCACAGCCTTTTTTCTCCATGGTAGCCAATTCTGCTTCGGCTACTTTGGTGTTTTTGCACTCGTCAATAAAGGTAGCAAGCTCAGCATTCGTCTTAGCTGCAAATTCCGCTAATGGATGCTGTGCAGCGACTGCCACGTAGGTTACGCCGTAGAATGTATCAGGGCGAGTGGTGTAAACGGTTAAATCGTTTATGTCGCTGCCGTTTTTACCTAAGTTAAAGGTAATGTCTACCCCTTCAGAGCGACCAATCCAGTTCGCCTGCATGGCACGCACTTGATCAGGCCATTCTTCAAGCTGTTCTAAGTCAGCCAACAACTCTTCGGCGTAGTCGGTAATTTTAATGAACCATTGTGGAATTTCTTTTTGTTCCACTAATGCGCCAGAGCGCCAACCGCGACCGTCAATAACTTGTTCGTTTGCCAAAACGGTTTGATCTACCGGATCCCAGTTAACAGTTGAGTTCTTTTTATAAACCAAGCCTTTTTCGTAAAGACGAGTGAAGAACCATTGTTCCCAGCGATAGTAGTCTGGCTTACAGGTTGTTACTTCGCGATCCCAGTCGTAACCAAAACCCAAAGAGCGAAGCTGAGTTTTCATGTAATCAATATTGGAATAGGTCCAATTGGCAGGCGCAGTATTATTATTAATCGCGGCGTTTTCTGCTGGAAGACCGAAAGCATCCCAACCCATAGGTTGGAGAACGTTTTTACCCTGCATGCGCTGATAACGGCTAATAACATCACCAATGGTGTAGTTACGCACGTGACCCATATGCAAGCGACCACTTGGGTAAGGGAACATAGAGAGACAGTAGAACTTCTCTTTTTCTACATCATCATTTGCTTGAAATGAGTTGTTTTCTTCCCAGTATTGCTGAACACGTTGTTCTATATCTTTCGGGTTGTACTGATTTTCGGCCATGAAACTTAGGCTTCCGCATTATTAGAGTTAAAACGTTCATGAAACCTGCTCCCCCAAATTTCATTGTGGGGTGTGACTCGTCGTTGGACAGAATCACAATATTGCAGGTTTAACTTGCATGTAGCCGCATAGAATAACCCAGCGCTACACTTAGCCTCAATAGCTAGTGCTAGGTTAGCACGACTTTTTTGTGACTACTTGTTGAAAAAGTAAGCGTATTGGCAAAGGTTTCACTTGATAGCGGTTTCGTACATAAAAATTAATAGCCGTGATTGTTCGTTAATTCATCGATTAGAGGCCCGAAACAGTGCTTTACGGCATAAGGGTTTGACACACTACTTAAATAGGGTTTCACTTACCCTAAAGCACAATAAATAGAACACTATGCCAGGCGAAAGCACCACTATGGCCCTAGATCCAATTGACCTAACCCCAACCATCAATCGAAAAGCAGTGAATGCTGCCTTAAAAGACGATGAAGCCCTAAATGCCACATTTATAGGGCAGGAGCGCGCGCGAGAAGCGTTAACCTTCGGTCTTGGCATTAACGCGAAAGGTTATAATCTTTATGTGATGGGTGAACCGGCTACGGGTCGCTTTACCTTGGTAAAAGATTACATTGAACGCCAAGTAGCCGTGCTGCCTGCACCCGATGATTGGTGTTATATCAATAACTTTGATGAAGAGCGCGAGCCAGTAGCCCTTCGTTTTCCGCCAGGTGGCGGTAAAGCATTTCAAAAAGACATCACTAGCTTAATTGATGACGTGCTCGATACCTTTCCGGTGGCATTTGATAACCCAGGTTATCAGCGCCGTAGAACCAGCATTTCTCGCGAGTTCGATCAAAAATACGATAGCGCCATTGATGCGGTAGAGCGTTTCGCAAAAGCTAATGAAGTGGCAATGAATGAAGACGGGGGCACTATCACGTTTTCACCTATTGTTGATGGTAAACCCATTAGCGATGCCGAATTTGCAACGGCTAGCGACGAAAAGCGCCAATTCTTTTACAACTTGATAGACGAGCTAGAAAATAGACTAAGTGAAAGTTTATTAAGTTTACCGTCGTGGAAGCGTGAAAATTCAGAGCGCTTGCGTGAGCTAGATAAGCAAACTGCCGAGCAAGGCATTAAGCCACTTTTAAAGGTACTAGAGCACAAATACGCGTCAGATTTAGGCATTTTAAAATACTTAAAGCAGCTTAAAACCGCACTTGTGAATGCTATTTTACTTATTTTGGCTGAAGAGCAAAAAGACGAAAAAAGTGATGAATTCGATAAACGCTTATTCTTAGAAGAGCAATTTCTGCCTAATGTATTGGTTGCGAATCGTCTAGATGACTCCGCGCCAGTAATCTATGAGCCAAACCCAACGTATCAAAACCTGTTCGGGAAAATTGAATACACCAATATTCACGGTAGTGTTTACACTAATTACCGAATGATTCGCCCTGGTGCATTACATCGTGCCAATGGCGGTTATTTGCTGCTTGATGTCGACCAGTTAATAGAACAGCCCTATGTGTGGGATACCCTAAAGCTGGCGGCGAAATCTGGTAGTTTGAAAATGGATTTACCCCAGCAAGATGTCGGTATGGTAAATGCGATTACATTAAACCCTCAGCCCATCGATTTAAACGTGAAGATAGTGCTGCTAGGGTCGCGAGAATTGTATTACACCTTGCAAGATTACGATGATGAATTTGATGAGCTGTTTCGTGTGCTGGTCGATTTCGATTTAGAAATTCAGGTGACTCGACAAGCTTTGTTCGATTTTGTGGGCAAAGTGCGCAAACACATTTTAGCGCTTAACTTAACCGGTATTACCGCCAATGCTATGTGCCGCTTAGTCGAATATTCATTGCGCATGGCTGAACACCAAGAAAAGCTTTCAGCACATTTTGCTGAAGTGATTGAGTTGGTGAATGAAGCCCATTATTTTTGCGTAAAGTCAGGTAGTGAAACCCTAGAGCTTGACCATTTGCGCACCGCACTTAGTGCTAAAAAACGCAGAACCGGGCGAGTAAGCCAAACTCTACTTAATGATATTAAAGAAGGGCATGTACTTATTGCTACCGATGGCAAAGCCATAGGTAAAGTGAATGGACTTACGGTGCTAGATATTGGTGACACTGCTTTTGGTACGCCTGCGCGCATTACCTCTACGGTATTTGCTGGCGCAAGTGGCGTGGTTGATATTGAACGTGAAGTAGAGCTAGGCCAACCGATTCACTCAAAAGGCGTGATGCTATTAACAGGGTATTTAGGTTATAAATACGCTCAGCACTTCCCGCTAACCTTGTCGGCTAATATTGCGTTGGAGCAGTCGTACGGGCACATCGATGGTGATAGTGCGTCATTAGGAGAATTGGTGGCGTTAATTTCTGCGTTAACCGAAATTCCATGCGTACAAACCCTCGCTATTACAGGCTCAATTAACCAGTATGGCGAAGTGCAAGCGGTGGGTGGGGTGAATGAAAAAATTGAAGGCTTCTTCGACTTATGTCAGCACCGCGGCTTAACGGGTACACAAGGTGTGGTCATTCCTAAATCGAATGCAATCAACTTGGTATTAGATGCCACTGTCATTGATGCGGTGAAAAAAGGCTTGTTCCACATTCATACTGTAGAAACGGTAGATGATGCCTTGACCGTATTGATGGGGCAAGATGCCGGTACATTAAGTAGCCGAGGTCGTTACCCCAAAAACACCATTAACTATCATGCAGTGAATCGTTTATACAATATTGCACTCATGGTTAACGGTGGCGACGGCGAATAAGCGCTTTCATTCGCCGGTCGCTCAATGCTGCACCCGTTCAGGCCGCTCGGTCTTTTCGTAAGAGAGTTTGAGCATCAATTTGATGCTCTTTGTTGTTATAGCAATACAGCCAATTATTTTGGCGGCATTCTTAAGCCGCCGTCTAAGCGAATAGTCTCACCATTTAAATAGTTATTTTCGGCAATATGCAGCACCAATTTACCGAACTCTTCAGGCAAACCTAAGCGTTTAGGAAATTGAACGTTACTAGAAAGAGCGTCTTGTACTTTTTCTGGCATGGCAAGCAGCATAGGTGTTCCCATTACCCCTGGCGCGATAGTGTTAACCCGAATGCCTAGCGGGGCAAGATCTCTCGCCATAGGTAGGGTCAGCGCAATAATGCCGCCTTTGCTTGCTGCGTAAGCGGTTTGTCCTATTTGCCCTTCATAGCCTGCTACAGAGGCTGTATTAATGATAACGCCTCGCTCGCCTTCCTCATTCAATGGGGCTTGTTCCGCCATGGCTGCCGCCACAAGACGCGCCACATTAAAGCTACCTACTAAATTAATATCAATCGTGTTTTGAAAGTCACCTAAGGGGGCTGGATTACCATCTCGGTCCAGTAAACGCTTTGCAGGGGCAATACCGGCGCAGTTTACGCACAGAGAAAGCGTGGAAAAACGAGAAAGGCATTTATCTATCGCATGGGTAATGTCGTCTTCGCTTCTTACGTCAACCTTAACAAACAAGGTATGTTCAGCACCGAGTTCTTCTACACGTTGCTTACCCATGTCTTCATTTAAATCGAGCAAACACACATTGGCACCAGCAGCACGAAGGGCAATGGCAGTAGCATGACCAAGACCGGAGCACCCACCAGTAACTATGGCAGTTCGGTTTTCAAGTGACTTTTGTTGCAAATAGGGAGTTTTAAGCGAGTCGGGAATAGGCTTGGTTTCTGTCATAGGGTTTCCGCGTAGGTTCCGTATTATTGTTTGTTAATTTATGTCCACAACGACATTATCATGTTTGTTAACATAATATTAACGGGAATACGGTACGAAAACTATGGCGCCGGCAAAAACCGGCACCACGGCATGACTTATTTTGGCAACTGAATTTTACGCTCTTCACTCGGACGGTAAAGAATAAGCGTGTGTCCAATTACTTGTAGCTTTTCTGATTTAGTTTCGCGAACAATCGCATCCATGATGAGCGATTTTTCTTCACGATCATCAGTGGGAACTTTAACTTTTATCAGTTCATGGAAATTTAATGCGTTGTCGATTTCCGCAACAACACCTTCAGTAAGGCCGTTTGAACCTAGCTGTACGATAGGCTTTAGCGGGTGCGCTAGGCCTTTTAAAAATTGTTTCTGTTTATTTGAAAGTTTCATGTAGTCAATTTTCTTACAATTAATCTATAAATTTAAGCTTGAATTAACGTATTCTAACGCCATCTTCTCTACAATCCTAATGACAATGTATTGGAATGACAAAAAAGAAGCACTCTGCCAGCAGTAAACGCTGGTTAACAGAACATTTTAACGACCATTATGTGCAAAAAGCGCAGAAGCAGGGTAAGCGATCGCGTGCCTTCTTCAAATTGGAAGAAATTCAGCAAAAAGACAAACTTATCAGCAAAGGTAACACAGTAGTGGACCTTGGGGCTGCGCCAGGAGGCTGGTCTCAACTCGCTTCTGAACTGGTAGGAGACAACGGGCAAGTTATCGCATGCGATATTTTACCAATGGATTCTATCGTTGGCGTTAATTTTTTGCAGGGTGACTTCAGAGATGAAGCTGTTTTAAATGCGTTATTGAACAGAATTGGCGGGAACACCGTAGATATAGTGTTGTCTGATATGGCACCGAACTTGTCTGGAAATGCAGCGGTAGACCAAGCTGGCTCGATGTACTTGTGTGAATTGGCGCTGGATATGTGTCATCAAGTACTGAAACCAGGTGGAGGTTTTATGATTAAGGTTTTCCAAGGGGAAGGCTTTGATACCTTTCTACGTGCATTACGTGACTCGTTCACAACCATAAAAACACGTAAGCCCGATTCATCACGATCACGGTCTCGTGAGGTGTATTTGGTGGCTCTTGGGTACAAAGTGTAGTACGCTTTGAGTAAGCGATTTTCGTTGCGAAAGTTTATGTGTGTAAGGGAAGCACTCGTGGTTTTATCTTTCACAAGTATATTCTTTCGGATTTTTAGAGGTTAGTAGCATTGAGCGATATGGCAAAAAATTTAATCTTATGGTTGGTTATCGCCGTTGTGTTGATGTCTGTATTTCAGAGCTTTTCACCTGGTGAATCGTCGAAAACACAGACCGATTACACAACTTTTTTAAGAGAAGCTGAGCAGGGTAACATCCGTGAAGTTCGCATTGATAATAGCGGCGAAATTCGTGGTACCCGACGTTCAGGCGAAACATTTCAAACGTACGTACCGTATTTTGATGACAAGTTAGTTTCTGACTTGGTTAAAAACGATGTGCGCGTTTACGGTGAGCCGCCAGAAGAACAATCATTTCTCACATCTATTTTCATTTCTTGGTTCCCAATGCTTCTGCTTATTGGTGTATGGATTTTCTTCATGCGTCAAATGCAAGGTGGCGGTGGTCGCGGCGCTATGTCTTTCGGCAAAAGCAAAGCCCGCCTTTTAGGTGAAGACCAAATTAAAACCACCTTTGCTGATGTTGCAGGTTGTGACGAAGCAAAAGAAGATGTGACTGAACTGGTAGACTTCTTACGCGACCCATCTAAGTTCCAAAAATTAGGCGGTAAAATTCCTAAAGGCGTCCTGATGGTTGGTCCTCCTGGAACGGGTAAAACCTTGCTTGCAAAAGCAATTGCTGGTGAAGCCAAAGTACCGTTCTTTACCATTTCAGGTTCAGATTTCGTGGAAATGTTTGTGGGTGTTGGTGCATCGCGTGTTCGTGACATGTTCGAGCAAGCGAAAAAAGCAGCGCCTTGTATCATTTTCATCGATGAAATTGATGCGGTAGGTCGCCAACGTGGCGCAGGTTTAGGTGGTGGTCATGATGAACGTGAACAAACGCTAAACCAGATGCTTGTTGAGATGGATGGTTTTGAAGGTCATGAAGGCATTATTGTTATTGCCGCGACTAACCGTCCTGATGTGTTAGACCCTGCATTGTTACGTCCAGGTCGTTTTGACCGTCAAGTGGTTGTTGGTTTACCTGACATCCGTGGTCGTGAACAGATTCTTAAAGTTCATATGCGCAAAGTACCTGTGTCCGATAACGTTGAACCAAGTGTTATTGCTCGTGGTACGCCAGGTTTCTCTGGTGCTGACTTAGCTAACTTGGTTAACGAAGCTGCTTTATTCGCTGCACGTGGTAATAAACGTCTAGTGGCGATGGAAGAGTTTGAGAAAGCGAAAGATAAGATCATGATGGGCTCTGAGCGTAAGTCTATGGTGATGACTGAGGAAGAAAAGACCAACACGGCTTACCACGAAGCAGGGCATGCAATTGTTGGTCGCTTGGTTCCAGAACACGATCCTGTTTACAAGGTTTCTATTATTCCTCGTGGTCGTGCGCTGGGTGTCACTATGTATCTTCCAGAACAAGACAAGTACAGCCACAGTAAACAGCATTTAGAAAGTATGATTTCTAGCTTGTATGGTGGACGTATTGCTGAAGAAATGACCCTTGGCGAAGCTGGCGTAACTACTGGCGCTTCAAACGATATTGAGCGCGCCTCTGATATTGCGCGAAAAATGGTGACGCAATGGGGCTTGTCAAGCAAGATGGGGCCATTGCTATACGCAGAAGAAGAAGGCGAAGTGTTCTTAGGTCGTTCTTCATCTAGCTCAATCAGAATGTCAAACCAGACTGCTTTAGCAATTGATGAAGAAGTTAAAGACATCATCAATCGCAACTACGCACGAGCTGAAAAGATCTTAAAAGATAACGCGGATATTCTGGAAGCCATGAAAGATGCGTTAATGAAGTACGAGACTATCGACGCGAAGCAAGTTGATGATTTAATGGAACGTCGCGAAGTTCGTCCTCCTGCAGATTGGGATGATCGTCGTCCTTCTGATGGTGACAAGCCAAGCGGCGGTAAACCTACTCGCGAAGGCGAAATTACTAACGATGGTGTTGAAAAGCCGTCTGTTGGTAAACCAGGTGACTTACCTAGCTAGAAATTGATATAAAGTTAATAAAACGCCAGTATTTCTGGCGTTTTTTATTTGTGCAGTGATAATTTTTTTAATGATCGATACCACGCCGAGTTGGCTGATTGATTTTAAGAGTAAGTAAATGCAGTTTTCTTCCCACACACTAGATTTATCCCGCCCACAGGTGATGGGTATTTTAAATGTCACACCCGACTCCTTTTCTGACGGTGGCAAACACGCGCTTCTTGAGAATGCGGTAAGACATGCTGAAAAGATGCTAGCTCAAGGTGCTACGTTAATAGATGTTGGCGGTGAGTCGACTCGACCAGGTGCTGCAGCCGTTTCACTAGATGAAGAACTAGACCGTGTTATTCCGGTAATTGAAGCGTTGCGTGCCAATACCGATTGCATTATTTCAGTAGATACCAGTAAAGCTGAGGTCATGACGCAAGCGGTTAACGCTGGAGCAGGGCTAATTAATGATGTAAGAGCTTTGCAAGAACCCGGTGCACTATCGGCAGCGGCAAATGCCAATGTGCCAGTGTGTTTAATGCATATGCAAGGCCAGCCTAAAGATATGCAGCAGCAGCCTCATTACAAAGACGTGGTCGCTGACGTTGAACAATTTTTATTAGCAAGAGCATCAGATTGCATTGCAGCTGGCATTAAAAAAGAGCAAATTTTGTTCGACCCAGGCTATGGATTTGGTAAAACCCTGGAACATAATTACGCATTAGTAAAACACCTCCCAAGCATAATAGCGCTGGGCTATCCTGTGCTAGTAGGTATGTCACGTAAATCAATGATTGGCAATTTGTTAAATAGAAATGTAGATGAACGCTTGGCGGGAAGTATTACCCTCGCTACAATTGCAGCACAGCAAGGTGCGCATATTATTCGCGTTCACGATGTACAAGAAACAGCGGACGCAGTTAACATTGTTAATATGCTAACAACAATAGAATAAGGAACCTTCATGGGGCAGCGCAAATATTTCGGCACTGATGGCATACGCGGTAAAGTGGGCGAAAGTAATATTAATCCCGAATTTGTTATTAAGCTTGGTTGGGCAGCAGGGAAAGTACTTGCCGGACGAGGCACCAATAAAGTACTTATTGGCAAAGACACTCGTATATCTGGCTACATGCTAGAGTCTTCATTAGAAGCAGGCTTATCAGCAGCGGGTATTGATAGTGGGTTACTAGGCCCCATGCCCACGCCTGCTATCGCTTACTTAACGAAAACATTCCGCTCTGAAGCCGGTATTGTGATTAGTGCTTCACATAATCCTTATTACGATAATGGAATTAAGTTCTTCTCAGCAGACGGATTCAAGCTAGACGATGATATTGAGCTGGCGATAGAAGACATGCTTGATAAACCAATGACATGCGTTGCTTCGGATAAGTTGGGAAAGGCGACCAGAATTAACGATGCTGCTGGCCGTTATATAGAATTTTGTAAAGGTAGCTTCCCGTCTGATTTATCTCTTACCGGTTTAAAAATAGTCGTAGATTGCGCCCACGGTGCTACTTACCACATTGCGCCTAATGTACTGCGTGAACTTGGCGCTACGGTTGTTGAAATAGGTACCGCGCCAAATGGTTTAAATATCAATGAAGGTGTTGGCGCCACATCGATGGACGCGATAGTTGAGAAAGTAAAAGAAACGAACGCGCATCTTGGGTTTGCCTTAGATGGTGACGGCGACCGTATTATGATGGTTGATCATTTAGGCAATGTGATAGATGGCGACCAAATTGTTTATATGATTGCCCGCGATGCACTTAAAAATGGTCGTATGCAAGGCGGTGTCGTAGGCACCTTAATGAGTAACCTTGGATTAGAAATCGCCTTTAGTAAGTTAGGTGTTCCTTTTGCACGAAGCAAAGTAGGGGATCGCTATGTAATGGAAATGCTTCAGCAAAAAGGCTGGGCAATTGGTGGCGAGAACTCGGGTCATATTTTGAATTTAGCAACGTCTTCTACCGGTGACGGCATTATTGCTGGCTTACAAGTTCTTGCTGCAATGTTACGCTCAGACTTAGATTTACATGATTTAAGTAGTGGCTTTGATATGTATCCTCAGTGCTTAGTCAACGTGCGTTATCAAGATGCTAGTCAAGATTATCTAGCCCACGCTGATGTGCAAGGCGCTAAACAGGAAGCAGAGGCAGCATTAGGTAAGAAAGGCCGCGTATTACTACGTAAAAGCGGAACTGAACCTCTTATTCGCGTTATGGTAGAGTCTGATAATGAAGGGCATTCTTCCAAGTGGGCAGAGCATATTGCTGAAACTGTTCGTAAAGTCGCCAATTAGTTGGCAGAACTGGAAATTTCGCGTTTTATACTTGTATATTTTTACTGAAATCGTTAATATCACGCCCGCTTTAAGACAGGGCTAAGGTCTGCATTGTGAATAACAATAAAAGAAAGCCGCTGGTAGCGGGCAATTGGAAAATGAACGGTAACCGTTCTCTGGTCACTAATTTCAACGATGCATTAACTATTGATGTCATCGGGAATGTTGATGTAGTTATTTGTCCGCCTGCTTTATATCTTTCAGCATTTTGTGCTGAAGCTTTCGCATTAGGCGGTCAAGATGTTAGTCATCTTGATAATGGCGCTCACACCGGCGATTTATCGGCTGACATGCTTGCTGAGCTTGGTTGTAGATACGCCATAGTAGGGCATTCAGAAAGAAGAGATGACCACGGCGAAAGCAATAGCTTAGTGGCCGAGAAAGCAAAGAAATCAATTGCGAGTGGATTAACCCCTATCATTTGTGTGGGTGAGTCACTTGATATTAGGGAAAGTGGTCAAGTTGAGTCTTTCATTGGCGAACAACTTGATGCGTTAATCAACGGCTTAACCGTTGAAGAGCTTTCTAAATCAGTACTTGCTTACGAGCCTGTATGGGCTATAGGTACTGGAAAAACAGCTTCACCTGAACAAGCGCAAGACGTACATGAATTTATTCGTGGATACTTTGCAAAAGTAGACGCAGAGCTTGCTCAAGGGTTACGAATTTTATACGGCGGCAGTGTTAAAGCAGATAATGCTAAAACATTGTTTGCACAACAAGACGTAGATGGTGGCCTAATTGGTGGCGCCAGCTTAAAAACAGAAGATTTTATTTCAATTTGCCAAGCGGCAAACTGACGAGGTAATTATGGTTTACGAAGTGCTACTGGTAGCATATTTAATTGTTGCATTACTGTTGATTGGTTTTGTTCTTATTCAACAGGGTAAAGGTGCAGATATGGGCGCTTCTTTTGGTAGCGGCGGCTCAAATACTGTTTTCGGCTCAGGTGGTTCAGGTAACTTTATGACCCGAACAACTGCTATTTTAGCCGGTCTGTTTTTCTTTATCAGCCTTACATTAGGCGCGATGACGGCAAACCGTGAAAGTGCTGAAGATGAGTGGGACAATTTAGAAGTTCCAGCAGCGGTTGAAGCGCCAGTGCAAGCACCAGGTGATATGGATGTTCCTGTTATGGATACGCCTGTAGAAGACGCAGCAACGACGAATGATATTCCAATGGGTGACGCTCCTAACGCTGAGGCTCCCAACGCTGACGCTCCTCAGGCGGAAGTTACTGAGGAAGACGTACCTAAGTCTGACGATTCAGACGTACCTAACTAAGATTTTTGCGGAAGTGGTGGAATTGGTAGACACGCCATCTTGAGGGGGTGGTGAGCATAGCTCGTGCGGGTTCAAGTCCCGCTTTCCGCACCAACTTTAAAAACCGGCTTTTAGCCGGTTTTTTTGTTTCTAATCCGTTATAAATTGAAGAATTACGACAACCTCGCGACTATAAGTATTGGGGTAATTGGGCTATGCTACTAACTCAATTAGAAAAAGTGAATGCACGTATTATGTATAGATTGGCACGCTGGGAGCGGTAGGTTGCAAATATCACTTCGACAAAGTCTTTTTAGAACGCTTCTTGGCGGGATTTTTATAGCCTCACTCCTCATTGTTGCTGGGGTTTGGAAGTCAGCCAACAACTTAGTTAAACAAAATATTAGTCAAGATATTGCTGTTACCGAAAAGGTGCTGCATAGGCTAATTGAAGATCGCCAAGCTATCATTAAAAGCGTCTCAAACGTACTCCTTCGGTCTTACGATTTTCGCCAAGCAGTGGGGACCTCAGATTTACCCTCTATACAAACTGCATTAGAAAGTTATGCATCGCGAATTAATTCCGATGTGATTGCATTAGTGAATTTAGATCACACCATTGTTGCTTCTCATAGTGCCTTATTTAAACCGGGTGAAACCTTAGAGGCGAGCACCGCTTTGGTTGCGAAAGGCTACGAAAGCGGCTTTTTCCTTATTAACGACTCATTAATTCAATTAAACCTCTATAAAGTAGAAATTCCGACATTACGTTATTACATGATCATTGGTGTGGAGTTTGATGAAACATTATTACAAGAACTAAGAAATCTTGTTGATGCTGAAATTATTATCACCAATATGAGTGACAATACGCCGATTGCATCAACGCTCTCACCAGAGCAAGTAGAATCAGTGTTAACTAGTGAGCCCACACCTTCTTGGGTCGATGTAACTTTCAAGCAGAAAAACACCTACATAAGCCGTGAAGTTAGCTTAGTGTCGGTATCGGAGCTTCCTGTACGCATTACTATAGCTGTAGACGTGTCAGAGGCTTTTCAGGCGTTTACTAAAATCCAAATAAGTATTTTGGTGTTAACCCTAATTGCAGTTTTAGTGGCGTTAGGGTTCTCAATGCTATTGGCTCGAAATGTCAGCAGTTCTGTTTCCAACCTTGTAAAAGCAGTGAATCGGGTAGCAGGCGGTGAGTACGGCGCGACACTAGATAAACCTTCAAATTTACGCGAAATTAGTGATCTCGCTACGGCAGTAGATAGCATGCAAGAGAGCATTCAACATCGAGAAAAGCATATTAGGTATCAAGCGCAACATGACGTGCTTACTGGCTTGTTTAATCGAAATTATGTTGAAGGCTATTTTGATGGAAAAATGTCTGAAAATGAAAATTTGCAGGTTGTCGCTATTACCACTATAGGTTTTAGAACCACTAACGACCTTTACGGGTATTCTAACGGGGACAACACGCTTAAGGCACTTGCTACGCGTTTGCTTCGTTGGCCTGGTACATCTGCACGTTTAGCGGGGGGAGAAATTCTCTATATTACCGATACCGCGTTAGATGAAAATCAACTCGAAACGTTTAAACACATTTTAGAGCAGCCCGTCGAGAGTAACCTAATCTCCATCCCAGTCAAAGTGGCGATGGCCGTGCTGTCTTGCCCTCAGGATGCCACCAACTCAGAAGAACTATTTCGTAAAGTTAATATTGTTACCGACGAAGCTATTCACTCTAATGCATGGTGTGTGCATTATCGCCCCGAACTTGAGGCTAAGTACGTTAGGCGTTTGACCATTACTACCGAGCTTAAGCGGGCGCTTTCTAGCAATCAAAGCGAACTTTCAATGGTGTATCAACCTAAAATTGATCTCAGCACGATGAAAGTATGCAGCATGGAAGCGCTAATAAGGTGGAACAACAAAACACTTGGCTTCGTACCACCAGATGAGTTTATTACTATTGCTGAACAGGCAGGCCTAATTGAACAAGTCACGACATGGGTTATGCAACGAACCATTGCTGATTTGTCGTACTTTAGGCAGAAAGGTTATGGCTTTACGGTTGCGATGAATTTATCAACTCAAGATATTCAAAATAAGCCGTTACTCGATAAATTGGTTTCTATACTTACCGACGCAGCACTTTCTCCCGATGCCCTAGAGCTAGAAATCACAGAGAGCGATTTGGTGGCCGATGCGTCGCTTGCTATTGAAAACTTAAACGCGTTAACGAGCAGGGGGTTTCACTTTGCTATTGACGACTTTGGCACTGGTTACTCTTCGCTTGCCTATTTGAAGAACCTGCCTGTCGATACAATCAAAATTGATAAAAGCTTTATATTGTCGTTAGCAATCGATGATAACGATAAACAAATAGTGCATACCGTGCTGGGATTAGCCACTGCTTTCGACTTAAAAGTGGTCGCAGAAGGGGTAGAAGACGAGATGTCGCTCAATATTTTGAAAGAATGGGGCTGTGATATTGCGCAAGGTTACTTCATTAGCCGACCATTAGCGAAGGATGCGCTAGAAGAGTGGTTAGAAAATTCACCTTTAGGCGAATAGACGGGAACCGGTAAATTCCTTATTGTTGGCAGTATATATGCATTATAAAAATAAAGCCTGCTCAAAACCGTAAGATATTGCCGTTTGAGTGGGTAAACTGTGAAATTACTTCAAAAACAAGGATATTATTATGGACATTATTCGCATTATACTTTCAATTTTACTGCCTCCTCTAGGTGTGTTCTTACAAGTTGGTATTGGCGCTCAGTTTTGGATAAACATCCTTCTAACATTGTTTGGCTATTTCCCTGGTGTTATCCACGCCGTGTACATTATTGCTAAACGATAGTTAATTTTACTAAGTTTTAGTAAACCAAGTACTAAAAGAAAGGCCAGTCTATGACTGGCTTTTTTGTATCAGTAAGATTTATGTAAAACGCACGCCTAGTGAGGCGCGAGTTCTTTTGCCATTTCTTCTTGGTAAGCGTCGGCAAGTTTATTCTTTTGAGAATCGTTAAGAAGTCGGCCAGCAACTTGAAAAAATTCTTGCTCTTCGTCAGCAAGGTGATGCTCAACTTTTTCTTGGAGAGATTTTAAGTGACGTAGCCACCCGGGTGAGTCCATTTTGGTATCATCCAATTTTTCGATAAGCTCATCAATCTCGTGATGCTCTGCAATACCATGGCGGGTTAAATCTACCGCTTCATCTTTTTTAAGCAGCGGAGAATAAAAATGACGTTCCTCAGCCACTGCATGACTTTCAAGCTGATCCTTCAACTCTTGGTAGTATTCACGGCGAGCAGCGGTGTCTCCGCTGGTCTCAGCGAGTATTTTAAGTAACAATCGTTGCTTCTCATGATCTTGGCGTAGTGCTTCAAAAATTTTCATCGGTAATCCCTCAACTAGTTGTACTGAATATGTGGCGTTAAAAGCACCTTAACTAATGCCAGAAGTGTTCCACTATATTGAGTTCACTAAGTCATTGTAAATGCAGCTTTTAGCGGTTATTTATTATTTCAATACATAAGGAACCGCTTAAATAATGCATTTCTTACATAGGGTTTACAGTAATCTTTACCTAACGCTATTGCGCTATGGATTAACTATTATTTTGCGTGTGGTCGATGCCAGTTAATACTCGTAAACTTGCAGGGTGTGTAGTGATACTAATTTCACTTGCACTGAAAATCTCACCATCAACCGCATAAGATACTTCTTCGTCAAAATAAAGAGATATCGATGGGGTTTGTTTGTGCCTAATACTGTCTGAGCTGGTTTTATATTCTTCAGGCCCAAAGACTAGCTCTGCCAAAGAGAGTAATTGTCGGTCGGATGAATCCTGTGGGGTTAGCCAGGTGATATCTAATTTACCATCAGTCACATCGGGTAAATTTCCGCCTTGCGCAAGTGCTGTGGTAATTGGCGCGGCATTAGCGATGACTAAGCTTGGCGTTTCCAAGTGCTGAGATTCTTCATTATCAAATTTCACCTGAAAACTAAGGTTGTCATTTTTTCCTATGGCTTCCCACAGTCCCTTAAGGTAGGCAAACTGTCCGCCCGAGTCTTTCTCACCCCGTCCCGCGGCAGATATCATATGTTCTTCAAAGCCCACTGCAGCAACCAGCAACATCATTCGGCCATTACACCGGGCAGTATCGATATCTGCCGTTTTACCGTCAATAATGACGTCACACGCGGTACTAATAGGAACAATTTTACTGGCATAACCATGGAGTACCTGACAAAGGGCATTGGCCGTACCAAGGGGAATAACCCCTAAAGTGACATTCTTATCGGTAAGGGCATTGGCCACCTCCGTAATGGTACCGTCGCCACCACAAGCTACGATAATTTGTGCCCCATCGGCTAAGGCTTCTTTAGCCAAGACTTCACCGTTTATTTCTTCGGTTGTTTCTTTAACGGTAACTTTGAATTTTTCGTTTAGTCTTGCCAGAATATCCGCTTTTTCAACTTCCCATTTACCTCCGCCGGCAACAGGGTTGGCAATAAGGGTAAGACGCTTAGTTAATGACAAGCTTCCGCCATTCTTTATTTTTTCAAGTGCTGCTAACTGATGTTTATTTAGCCTGGCTGTCGAACGAACCGATTGAATTTTATCCATTGCATCTAGAATGGATAGGGAAGGATCCCTGGCCAGTAGGTAGGCGGCTAGCACTAATACAGATCGGCCTCTACCCAGTGCACAATGCACAACTACATTCTTACCTTCAACGAGTTGTTGATCTAACCAGTTAATCGCAAGGGTTAGTTGTTCTTGAGTGGGGCTGGTATGGTCAAGAACAGGGATGTTCAAATAATCAAAATCTAATTGATAGGCGGTCCAGTCTAAGCCATCGAATTCGGCAGTAACGTCTAAAATAGCGTTAATGTTATTGTTTTTCAGCATATCAACATGCTGTGAAGACATGCGACAACCTAAATAAAGTTGATCATCAATTTTTTGAAAAGGGGGAACCTTGTCGGTACGTCTTGCATACTCATTGTATAGCCAGCTCCCCATTAAGAATGGAACGAAGACCCACCGAATATAAATAGGGATCGAACCATCTTCACGTTTTCTGAACAATGCAGGATAGTTAAGCAAGTAGGCGCTACTAACTGCAATAAGTGAGAAACTGATCCAAGCAAAGATGACAGAGAGCCATAGTGTTGGGCTAAACCACGTTAGCACTAATGCTAAAATTGCGCCGAGTACATAATATTTAACCATCTTCATACTGTTCACATTTCCTTTGTTCAAACATTCAGTTTATTTATACAGTGGTTCCGCCAATTTTGTTTATTACTAAGAAGCATCTATGAAGGTAGAATGAAAATAATAATCAAAAATTACATTTTGTTTAAACTTTATAAGTGAACTGGGTGATAGATAGCGCCGTACAGGTTCCATCAGATTTTCCACAGCATTCAGTATTTACATGAACGGGCGAATTCAATGTCGAACAGTTTCATTATCAAATTGGTAAACTTTTTATGGTTTCAAACCATTTGGTGGTTAGTGGTTTTATACCAAAACACGTTCTTGGTTTTGGGTTTACTGATCGCGTGGCTTATTTATTCACCGTTGCGAAAGTCAGATAGTAAAATAATGATAGCAGTGCTTTTGCTAGGTACTGTGGTGGACTCACTTTTGATGGTGACAGGGGTATTTGGCTTTGAGCGTGGTGCTTGGTTCAGCGGTGGCGCATCTCATTTGATAATACCTATTTGGCTAGTGTGTCTGTGGGCCGCATTAGGAGGGTCGATTCAGCATAGCCTAAGTGCGTTTGCTGATAAGCCATTACTTGCAATGTTTGGCGGTGCAGTCTTCGCCCCGCTCAGTTATTTCGGTGGGCAAAAGTTTGGTGCTGTCACCTTTGGATATTCACCCCTAGTTACGGGGTTAATTTTAGCAATGGTATGGGGGGTAGTATTTCCAACGTGTTTTTTACTGGCGAAAAAATTAACGGCTCACCATGAATTGAGCCAAGACCATTAAGCCTAGCCACTCCCTTAATCTGTGATTAAAGGGAGTTAGCGGTTGATTTCGGTTTTAGCAGTTCTTAAACAGGTCTCAAGCAATCCTTAAGGGGCTTTAAAGCGGTATTAGCGTATCGCTTCTACCACATTCTTGCTTCGCGAATGTAAAAACGATGCAATGTCAGACGCCGATTGGCTCTTTTTCAAGTTAATAACCACGGCCACATGGTTTCTTCTAATAGCATGTCTTACCGCTTGCACTATTTCTGAACGGTCTGGGCGCAGGCCAACTAAGCCTGCTACGAACAAACCAGTAAAGATGCCTGGGCTTATCAGCGCGATATATGTAAATAGTGGGTTTTGTTTCGTTAGCTCAGGGCCAAACGAAACCAAAAGAAATGCTGCTAGTATGCCTACAAGAAAACCTACACCACCAAGCAATAAGTGAGAGTGCCACAAATTTTTGCCTATGCTTCTACTCTCTCGTTCTAGCTTCTCACTCGCTTCAGTATCGCTTGCGTCGATAAAGGCAACTTGATCAGTACTGACGTCAGTTGAATTTGCCAGTTGTTGAATGGTTTTTTTTGCCATTAATTTGTTTTCAAATATGGCAGCAACTTGAATTTGGTCTTTTGGCGCTAGAGATGCGCGAAGATTTTCATGATTAGCAGTTTGCATAACTTCTCCAATAAACCCGGTCAATTTATACCTGTGCGGTACCCTTCAGCGTTTTTGCCAAAGGCGGGTAAATTCATAACTATTAAGCGAATTTACAAATATTCATTTATAACCATTCAAAATGCGTTCCGCTGGCGGGTTAAACTTTAGTCTACATGCTTCCCAAGCGCTTGGTTTTTATCTAAAGTGTTGAATTTTATAGTTAATATTTCTTTTTTGATAAGGTTAACTTAACTTCATGTCGATAATACTTACCCTAAGGGTATAGATAACATTTTCGCTATGTTACATATTTACTCACAGTATGAAAATTTGTCTCAGTTTGTAAATTTTGCTTTCAGCGGTTGTGTTACTGCTTACCAATATGAGGGCGTCAAATCATTAACCTATTGTAAAATTTCATCGCTAACCTATTGAATTTAATGGAAGATGTTTTTCAATCGAATTAGTAGCCTCCCCGCGATCTATGGCTATTAGCTGGCGCGTCACCACGCACGTAACTTGCATCTTCCTTCAGCATCAAAAATGGCATTGATAAATTGCCATACTACCAAGCAGCCTTGATGTAAGTTTGCGGTACACATTATTCTAAAAGGGAGTTCAGGTGACTATAGGGCAAGTTGTTGAAAGGGATATGCCTCATCCACACCTCACCATTAAGCGGATTGCTTGTGGTAAAGGTGTCTATTATCGTTATACCAGCGGTCGAAAGGTAGAAGGGCAGCGCGTGCTGCGCAGAATCAAATCCCTTGCCATCCCCCCTAACTGGAAAAGTGTCACTATTAGTCGCGACCCTAAGGCAAGTATTCAAGCTATTGGCTTAGATGCTAAAGGGCGAAAACAATATCTCTATCATCCTGATTGGCATAAACAGCAGCAAGCAGAAAAATTCAAACGTCTGGCGGTTTTCGGACAAAAGGTACCTGAGTTTCGAGAATATTGCAGGACACTCGTTAATGGCGAGCAGTGGACAATAGAGCGAGCATCAGCCTTGGTGTGTCTGTTGTTAGATTATACCGGCGTGAGAATAGGCAACGCTCAGTATAGTAAAGAAAATAACACCTATGGCTTAACTACGCTTCGTCGTAAACATGTTCAAGAAGCAACGCTGGAAAAGGTGTCTCTTGAATATTCTGGTAAGCACAGCAAGCGACGCACCATTACTATCGACGATCCTTTATTAGCATCCCTAGTGTGTGAATGTACGCAGCTTCAGGGTTACAGCTTATTTCGATATCAGTTAGCTGACGGCTCGTGGTGTGATATTCATAGTGAAGACGTCAATGCCTTTATTCACGAGCATTTAGGCGACAACTTTAGCTGCAAAGATTTTCGAACTTGGGCAGCCAGTCGATTTGCACTGCAAAGCTTTCCAGAGGTTGATAGGTATTTGCGAGAAGGGCGTAACCGTAAATGGCCTAACTCGTTGAGTTCACATGTGTCAAAAATGCTGGGAAATACCCCTTCTGTTTGCAGGCAGTATTACATTCACCCGAAGTTATATTCTGTGTTTGATGAGAAAAATACGTTTGAGAATTTATTAAAGACACTCGAGCAGGCTAATGAGGAACTTTGCGATCCTATTGAACGAGATTTAAGCACCGAAAAGCTTTTGTTGTCGATTATTTCATCTGAGTGACAATTGGATTAACTTTTAATAATAAATGTTTCTATTGATGCTAATAGTGTACTGGTTGAACGACGTGGAGTACAAAATGTTGCGTTTCACGGAACCGGATAGATGCAGTAAATTCTTTTTTAATCAGTGGTTTGTATGCGGTTTTGAAATAGGTAATGTATGTGAAACCTTTTGGGCTATATTCACGCAGCAAATAGACCTCATAACAAATTGGCTACTATTTAAACTTGAAATCACAGCAGTGATACTTATATAATTAGAGCTCTAATCATTATTGTTCAATTTAAATGTTTGATTCTGAGTTTGGCTCAAGGCTGAAGTCGGAAACAAATGATGCGTGTTATTCAAGCTTTTAACCCTTGTATAGCACTTCGATGGAATGCCATGTCCTTCGAACATCTGAATGATGTAATTTTAACTAACATAGGAGAGCAATCTCACATTATGCCAATTGAAAGTTATATATCGCTGGCTATTTATTTTCTAGCGATGTTGGGTATAGGTCTTTTTGCATATCGTCAATCTACTAGTGATATTTCTGGTTACATTCTAGGTGGTAGGAAGGTTAGCCCTCAAGTTACTGCACTATCAGCGGGTGCTTCTGATATGTCAGGTTGGATGTTAATGGGATTGCCAGGGGCAATGTTCTTAACCGGGTTCGACGCAGTTTATATTGCTATTGGTCTTGTCGCAGGGGCACTAGCAAATTATATATTGGTTGCACCTAAGCTTCGTGTTTACACCGAAGTCGCAGATGATTCCTTAACCGTGCCGGAATTCTTCGCAAAGCGCTTCGACAACCCTAAAGCAAACGTACGTATCGTTTCAGCTGTCATCATTGTCTTATTTTTTACTTTATATACGTCTGCAGGGCTTGTAGCCGGCGGAAAGCTTTTTGAAAGCGCGTTCTCAGTTGATTACCAGCTTGGGCTGTTTATCACATTGGGCGTAGTCGTTTCATACACCTTATTGGGTGGGTTCTTAGCGGTTAGCCTTACTGATTTTGTGCAAGGTTGCATCATGTTTATTGCCCTTGTTCTCGTGCCGATTGTGGCTTTTACCGAGTTCGATAGTGTAAACCAAATGACGGCAGCGGCGTATGAATCAGTACCGAACTTTTCGGAGTCATGGGGTGCACTTACTCTTGTGGGCTTGCTTTCAAGCCTTGGGTGGGGCCTTGGCTACTTTGGTCAGCCTCACATTATTGTAAGGTTTATGGCTATTCGCGATGTTAAATCGGTAAGCACCGCACGAAATATTGGTATGTCTTGGATGCTAGTTACTATACTTGGTGCATTAGCAACGGGTTTTGTAGGGATAGCCTATGCAAATCAATTCAATTTAAGCGTGAACGACGCTGAGACTATTTTCATCGTTTTTTCTCAGTTGCTATTTCACCCGCTTATTAGTGGTTTTTTAATGGCTGCTATTTTAGCTGCCATTATGAGTACTATTTCGTCTCAGTTATTGGTATCGGCAAGTTCGTTAACCGAAGATATCTACCGCGTAGTTGCGAAAAAAGACATCAGCGAAAAAGAGACAGTAACCATCGGAAGAGTTGGTGTAGCGGGCGTTGCCATAGTGGCATTGCTATTGGCGATGGACTCGTCGAACTCCATTCTTTCGTTAGTGAGTAATGCATGGGCTGGCTTTGGTGCCGCATTTGGCCCGTTGGTATTGTTCAGCTTATACAAAAAGGATTTAACACAGAATGCGGCATTAGCCGGCATTATTAGTGGTGCAGTAACTGTCCTATTTTGGATATACGCACCCGTGTTGGCTGACGGTAAAACGTTAAGCAGTGTTATTTATGAAATTATTCCTGGCTTTGCCGTAAGCACCGCAACCCTTTGGTTGGTATCGCGCGCAGGTGCTGCGCCGTCTGAAAATGTTCAGCGCTTATTTAGAGCAACCAACCAGCAATTAGCAGATCAACAATCTTAAGGTGAATGAAATATTATGAGTCATCCCAATTGGAAACGCGTGGTCATTAAAGTAGGCAGTGCACTAATCTCGCCGAACAAGCAAGGGTGCAGCAGCCACTACTTGCTAAGTATTGCCCAGTTCATCGTGCGTTGTCGGGCAAATGGAACACAGGTAGTGTTAGTGTCTTCAGGTTCAGTCGCCGCTGGAGCACATTTGTTCCCGGATCACGAAAAATCAAATATTGCTGTGAAAAAGGCAATGGCTGCAGCAGGGCAGACAGAAATGATTGCGACCTGGGACAGATTATTCGACTTCCCATCAGCGCAAATGTTGTTAACCCATGCTGACCTGCGTGATAGAGAGCGCTACGTTAGTATTCGTGAAACCATTTTTAGTTTGTTAGAGCATAACGTTCTACCTATCGTAAATGAAAACGATACGGTAACGACCGATAAACTAAAAGTGGGTGATAACGACAACTTATCCGCTATGGTGGCAGCAGCAGCTGACGCAGATGCACTTATTATCTGTTCTGACATTGACGGTTTGTATAACAAAAACCCTCACGATCACGACGATGCTGAGTTGCTCAAGAAAGTAGATACCATAGACGCCAGCATTTATGCCATGGCGGGTGGTGCAGCAGAAGGCGGTGTTGGCACCGGTGGTATGCGCACAAAAATTGAAGCGGCTGAAAAAGCCGTTTCGCATGGTATAGATACATATATTATTAACGGCTTTACCGAACTGTCATTTAACATGTTGCTTGCGGGTAAAAACCCAGGCACACATTTTAGCCCTTACGATAAGCCGATGTTGGAAAACGTGCATTGGATGCGCCATACCTCAAACGCGCAGGGCGAAGTGATAGTTGAGGGAGATTTTGATGCTTCACTGGAAAACCACAGTGAACAACTTACTAGCAGCGAGATAGTTGATGTTAAAGGTGAGTTCTCAGTGGGCGATACCATTTTGGTACGCAAAGCTGATGGAACTAAGCTTGTTAAAGCGAAATCAAACTACAGTAGCTGTTTACTGAATTTTATCGCGAATCAGGAAAACGATGACTTCGCCAGTGAATTTGAAGATAAGACTGGCCCTATCATTTCTGATCAGCATGTAGCAAATTTGGAGAAAGAATGAGCATTATTACAGAATTAGCAAAACAAGCGAAACAAGCAGCCCAAACACTTGCCATCTTAGATGAATCTGAGAAGAACGCAGTGTTAAAAGATATGGCTGCGGCTATTCGTGGAAATAAAGACACGATTAAAGCGGTTAACGAAAAAGAAGTGGCGCGCGCTAAGGAAAATAACCTAGACGATGCCATGATTGACCGCTTGATTTTAGACGACGCCCGCATTGAATCTATGGCCGAAGGCATTGAAGTTATTATTAGCCTTGACGATCCTGTTGGTCGCGAGCGCGTAATTGGCACCCGTCCAAACGGCATTGAAATTAAAAAGATGCGTATTCCATTAGGTGTAGTGTGCATGATATATGAAGCACGCCCTAATGTAACAGCCGATGCTGGCGCACTGTGTTTTAAATCGGGTAACGGCGTTATTCTACGTGGTGGTAAAGAAGCACTGGATACCAGTCTAGCCATCGCGGGGCTTATGCAAGACGTGCTTGAAAAGCATAACTTACCAAGAGCATTGGTTACTGTAGTACCAAATCCAGATCGCGCGCTTATGCAAGAGCTAATGGAACAACGTGACTACATTGACGTTATTATTCCACGTGGCGGCGAAGGATTAATTAACTATGTAACCGAACACTCTAAAGTGCCTGTGATACAGCATTTTAAAGGCGTATGTCATTTATATGTCGATAAAGACGCTGATTTAGATAAAGCGTTGGCTATCTTGTTAAATGGTAAGACGCAACGTACTGGCGTATGTAATGCGTTAGAAGGTTTGGTAGTACATCAAGCTATTGCGGGCGACTTCTTACCTCGCGTTGCCGAAGCCTTTGAGCAACATAAGGTGACAGTGCATGTGAATGAAAAAGGCGCTCAGTATTTCAACGGCGCGGATGTTATTAGCGAAGACGCTTACGGCGAAGAGTACTTAGGTTTAGAAATTGCCATTCGTGTAGTGGATGATTTCGCAGGTGCCATTTCTCATATTGCTGACTTTGGTAGTAACCATACTGAAGTTATCTGTACAGAAAACGAAGATAGCGCTAAGAAATTTCAGCGTGCCGTAGACGCCAGTGTAGTAATGGTAAACGCATCTTCACGTTTCTCTGATGGCAGCCAACTAGGTTTAGGTGCTGAAATTGGTATCGCGACCACTAAGCTTCATGCCTATGGACCAATGGGATTAGAATCGCTTACGTCTGAAAAATACCTAGTGAATGGTGTTGGTCAAATTCGCGAATAAGCGACTAGTAAACTAACACGAAATAGCTTCGTTCAACGTAAGCATAAAATCCCGGCCTTTGCATGGGAATAATCCCACTGGTCGGCATTGTGCCCATCAATAGCATGCTTCATAATAAAGGCGCTGTATTTACAGCGCTTTTTTATTTTCTATCAAACGGTTAACTGGAGCATCTACATGGAAATAGCGATAGACCCAACACAAATGTGGCATAACTTTGTTCAATTTGTGTTGGATTACAAGCTATTGGCCTCGCTCTTTTTAGTGGTATTACTCCACTTTTTCAAGAAGGGCACCCTTCGCCTTATTAAGCGTCGGAGCTCGCGCAAAGGGGAAGACCGACGTAACCAGATTAATATTTTAGAGCAGCTAGGTAATGCATTCATTATTGTGCTGCTGATGATGGTGTGGTCATCTGAAATTCAGAACCTTGCCATTTCAATTGCCGCTTTCATGGTGGCTATTGTGTTAGCTACCCGCGAATTTATTCAATGCTTTATGGGCTTCATTTACTACCTAGGCGCACGGCCATTTAGGGTAGGGGATTGGATCCAGATGAATAACGTCATCGGGGAAGTGGTAGAAATGGATTGGGCAAAAACCGCCTTATTAGAAGTTGACCCTGAAACCTTCAATTATACCGGTAAGCACGTATATGTGCCTAATAGCCAGTTAGTTACTCAGACAGTGCGTAATTTAAACTTCTTACGTCGTTATAAATTGCACTCTTTTAATATTGTGAACGAGCCGACGGTAAATGCCTATAGCTTGTTACCGGCCTTTAGAGCTAGTGCACAAGCGCACTGTGAATACTTTCGTGATGTAGCAGAACGGTATAAAGGCCTTATCGAGCGTCACTTAGAACAAGACTTTATTCAAATTGACCCTGAAGTTGAAATTAAAACCAATGAACTGGCTAAGGTAGTCGTGAAAGTTAGTTTGTTTTGCCCGACAGCAGAGGCACACGAACTTGAACACAAAATGTGTTCAGATTGGCTAAGCCTGTGGTTTGAGGCGCTAGAAAAAAGTGCCTGTCCGCCAAACACTTCGTCTAGCTCTCAATCGCTAGGGGAAACCGTTTAAGTGCCAATCTCGCTTATCGGTAAAGTGGCCTTTTAAAAATTCCATTTGGTCAGCCAATATTCGTCGGTTCACTAAATAGAACCTTTCATACACGTTTGGCCTGAAGGGTACAGCAAGCAAAGGCATGCCCGCTTCCTCAGGGGGTTTGGCCGCTTTAGCATGGTTACAGCGCTGACAAGACGTTGCCACATTAGTCCAGCTATCTTTGCCACCCCGTGAGCGTGGAATAATATGATCACGGGTTAACAGGCTAGGTGAGAAGCGTTGGCCGCAATAAAGGCATAAGTAATTATCACGCCTAAACAGATACCGATTGGTTAACGCTATTTTTCCGCTTAAATCTGTGACTTTGCCATCGCAAGCAATAATACTTGATAAGGTTAACTGACTTTGATGGCCGTCATGATCCCAGCCACCTTTAAGCGTAACGGCATCACTGCCTAATTCGAATAATACCTTTTCCTGACAATAGAGTTTTGCAGCTTGCTCAACATTGATCCATTCCTGTGGCATGCCAGCTTTATTTAGTCTGAGTACTAGCATTACATTCCCCTTAGCGCACCGTGTAGGTTTAGTTATAGCATACGAGGTTTTATGTCATTATGATGAAAATACATACAATTTGAACGTATTAATACAAAATTCATCTGGTTATGGTGATATTTACGTTGCGGTGAGTATTTATGCGCTTATTTGTTCAATGTGAACTACATTGTGTAGTGGGTTAATCACAGTGAATACGTGATGTGGACGAAATTACCACAAACCGCAACGAATTCTACGAATAGAAAATTTGTTAATGGTATTAGCGTTAGTTCATCGCTATACTATGCATCGCGATTATAAGCGATAAATAAGATTGAAATTAAAGGACAAATAGTGACTCCTATTACTAAATCATTTCAGTATGGACAGCATACTGTAACACTAGAAACGGGCGTTATCGCTCGTCAGGCCACAGCAGCCGTCATGGCAAGTATGGATGACACCGCTGTATTAGTTACCGTTGTAGGTAAGAAAGAAGCGAAAGCAGATCAAGATTTCTTCCCACTAACAGTAAACTATCAAGAAAAAACATATGCTGCGGGTAAAATCCCTGGTGGTTTCTTCAAACGTGAAGGTCGTCCTTCTGAAGGCGAAACCCTTACAGCGCGTTTGATTGACCGTCCAATCCGTCCATTATTCCCTGAAGGGTTTAAAAACGAAGTACAAGTGGTTATCACGGTAATGTCTGCTAACCCAGATATTCCAACTGATATCATCTCTATGATTGGTACTTCAGCAGCACTAGCCATTTCTGGTATTCCATTTAATGGTCCAATTGGTGCAGCACGCGTTGGTTACACTGACGGCGAATACATTCTAAATACCCGTGTTGAAGAACAAGCTGACAGCGATCTAGATCTTGTTGTTGCTGGTACTGAAGGCGCAGTATTAATGGTTGAGTCAGAAGCCGATGTGCTTTCTGAAGACGTTATGCTTGGTGCAGTAATGTTCGGTCACGAGCAACTACAAACGGTAGTAACAGCAGTTAAAGAATTTGCTGCTAACGTTAGTATCGACAAGTGGGACTGGAAACCAGAAGCAGAAAACACAACCCTTAAAGATAAAGTGAAAGCATTAGCTGAAGCTGAAATGGTTGCTGCTTACCAAATCTCTGACAAGCTTGCACGTAAAGACGCAGTTACTGCTGCAACTGAAAAAGCACGTGATGCTATCCTTGCTGAAGACGAGACCCAAGATAAGAAAGAAGTATCAAACCTTCTTCATGATCTTGAGTCTGACGTAGTGCGTTCACGCATCCTTGCTGGCGAGCCTCGTATCGACGGTCGTGATCCTAAGATGATTCGTGCACTAGACGTTGCAACGGGCATTTTACCACGTACTCACGGTTCTGCTGTTTTCACTCGTGGTGAAACTCAAGCAATCGTTGCTGCTACACTAGGTACAGAACGTGACGCGCAAATGATTGACGAGCTTCAAGGCCGTCGTGACAGCCGCTTCATGCTTCATTATAACTTCCCTCCATACTGTGTTGGTGAAACCGGTATGATTGGTTCTCCTAAGCGTCGTGAAATTGGTCACGGTCGTTTGGCGAAGCGCGGTATTCAAGCAGTAATGCCAAGCGAAGAAGAATTCCCGTACGTAGTACGTATCGTTTCTGAAATTACAGAATCAAACGGTTCATCTTCAATGGCCTCTGTATGTGGTACTTCACTTGCGCTTATGGATGCAGGTGTACCAATTAAAGCTTCAGTTGCTGGTATTGCAATGGGTCTAGTGAAAAGCGACGAAAACTTCGTTGTACTTTCAGACATCCTTGGTGATGAAGATCACCTTGGTGACATGGACTTTAAAGTTGCTGGTACTACCGGTGGTATCACTGCATTGCAGATGGATATCAAAATTGAAGGTATTACTAAAGAAATCATGCAAATTGCCCTTAAACAGGCAAAAGAAGCACGTTTGCATATTCTTAACGTAATGGACGAAGCTATTGGCGGTCACCGCGAAGAGCTTAGCGAATTTGCTCCGCGCATTTACACTGTTAAAGTCGATCAGGACAAGATCCGCGACGTTATCGGTAAAGGCGGCGCAATGATTCGTTCAATTACTGAAGAATCTGATACCAACATCGAAATCGAAGATGATGGTACTATCAAAATCTTCGCAACTGAGCGTGCGAAAGCCGATATTGCTATCAGCAAGATTGAGCAAGTTACCGCTGAAATCGAAGTGGGCAAAACTTACCACGGTAAGATTACCCGTATCGTAGATTTCGGTGCGTTTGTTGAAGTATTACCAGGTAAAGAAGGCCTAGTACATATTTCTCAAATCGCTCACGAGCGTGTTAACAAAGTAACTGACTACCTTACTGAAGGTGCGATGATTGACGTGAAAGTGATGGAAATTGACCGTCAAAACCGCGTACGTCTAAGCATTAAAGAGTTACTTGAAAAGCCTGCTCCTAAGTCTGACGACGCAGAGTAAGGTTTTTATTTGCTAGTTTGCTATAGCGTAGGCTTACGCCTAATCACTATGGCAAAAAGCAGATTTAAGACAAAGATAAAAAATTAGAAAAGGGAGCTTAGCTCCCTTTTTTGTTTTTAAAGAAAGGAGCAACATGGAAAAGCAAACGCAAACTGAAATTGAAGCCGCCGTGTTTCGCCGTTTGGTTGATCATTTAGATGCGAACAAAGATGCACAAAATATCGACCTGATGATTTTGGCTGATTTTTGTCGTAATTGTTTGGCGAAGTGGTATTCCTCTGCCGCTGCAGAGCAGGGTGAAGACATCGATTACGATGCGGCTCGAGAAGTAGTTTACAAAATGCCGTATTCTGAGTGGAAAGAAAAGCATCAACTACCGGCCAGTGATGAACAGCTAGAAAAACTAGCAGCACGTCAAAAGAAATAAACAATAAACCCAGCTAAAAGCTGGGTTTTTCATTGATAAACGTGTAAGTCGTTTTATGTAAGCCGAATCCACAAAAGCCTTATCCACCAAGCGACATACAAAAAACGCTTAACGGAAGTCGCTTCACAAGTATCAAATACATTAAAGACCACTATCCTTGGTAATCTCGCATATCAAGCATGTTTTCGATACCCTCAATCGCTTCATCGGCTATATGAGTAACATAAAGTAGGGTGGTGTGGTTCGAAGCTGCTAAACGTTTTATCAGTGCCAGCACATTGGTGCGATTAATATCATCTAACCCATTGCAGGGTTCATCAAGTATTAACACCGCAGGGTGCTTCACCATGGCGCGCACAATAAGTAATAAACGCTGTTCACCAAAAGAAAGGCTGTTGAACGGTGTGTGTTTGTTATCGGTAAAACCTATAACATCAAGCCACGCATCGGCAATCGCATTTTCAGCGTTGGTCGGCGTGGTATAAAGCCCGATGCTATCGTAGAAGCCAGAGGTCACTACATTGTGAGCGCTGCAATTTACCCGGTACTGCATGTGCAGTGCGTTCGACATAATGCCAATGTGTTGTTTGATATCCCATATGCTTTCCCCTGACCCTCGCTTTATTCCAAATAAGGTTAAATCATTGGTGTAGCAGTGAGGGTTATCGCCTGTAATCATGGTAAGCAAGCAGGTTTTACCCGAACCATTGGGCCCAGATATTTGCCAATGCTGGCCGGGGTAAACCATAAAATCTACATCTTTAAATACGGTATTGTCATCGTACTTAACAAACCCATTTCGAAGCGCAATTAAGGGCGCATCTTTGGCAAAGGTTTTAGACGTTTCAGTGGTAGGTGGCAATGTGGGTTCAGCCGTGTTTAAGCTAAACCATGAAGATAGATGATTAATCAGCGCTTCAGGAGCCATGCTGTCGTCGCTAGACGATACTATTTTTAATGCCTCAACCAAGACTAATTTACATGCCATATTCGGCACGTCACGCACCGTGTTTGCGGTAATCACTAAGGTGGACTGAGTTTGTTGGCTTAAGAAGGTGTTTAAACCTGCTCTTGCGTTTTTATCAAGCCCTTCAAATGGCTCATCAATTAAAATTACGTCTGCATTGCTCACCCAGGCTAGTAACATCAGGATTTTACGTGTTTCACCGGTAGACAGTGAAAGAAAGGCCGTATTAAGTAAATGTTCAACCTGCAAGGCGGTTGATAAGGCTTCGTACGCGCTGTGTTGTTGATAATTAGCGTTTGCTTCGCTTAAAAGCTCATGCACTAGGGTAGGCTCGGCCACAATATCGAGCAGATCCGCACTGTCTTTTTGTTTTTCTTCAAGAATAATCGCTTGCTGAACCGCTACGCTCACTTCAGCAACTGACACATTGCATGAGCGCGTACCCGCTAAGGGCTTGCCACGACCAGCTAATGCCGCCATAAGTAAAGATTTGCCTGCACGGTTTCGCCCAGCAATGAGTACATGCTCACCTTGATTGACGTTAAAAGTAAATGCAGGAGTGGTGAAGTTGTTTTCTAGTTTTACTTGAAAGTTGTGTAGCGATAGCGTGGTCAAAATGCAGACGTTTCAGTTAGCCAGTATTAAATCATTTTGGCGGGGATGACGGGGATATGTCAATGTTAACTAACGGTTTGGTCATAAAGTGGCTGTTGGGATTAAGCTGATAATTGCCAAAAGGCTCGCAATCCTTAAATCCGTTTTTAGCATATAGTTGCCGAGCGGCGTTGAAGTAGCCTTGCGTGCCCGTTTCTAAGCTTAGCGTTTGGTAACCATTTGCTATCGCGAATTCAATCACATAGGTGAGTAACTGTGTTGCTACGCCTTTATTACGCAAAGCTGCAACAGTTCGCATAGATTTCAATTCAGCTTCAGTGCTGCTTAATTTTCTTATAGCGACACAGCCAGCTAGAACATCACTTTGCCATGCGCTAAAGAACGTAATGTTAGGTGGCTTTAACGCATTAACATCTAAGGCATGCACGCTCTCTGGAGGAGACGTGGCATACATGTCTTTCAAGTGCTCTTCTAGCAGGGCGATAACATCGCCGCTGCTAAGGTCGTCATGTTTAATTTTCATATATAACGTACATTGGCCAACTTAAGTGGTTATTTAAGAAACGTAATACTCAGGGGGTAAACCCATAATTCGCCCTTGTTGGCTTTTATTGCTGCAACAATAGCAAAAATGAAGTTCAGTATGGCGAGTATTACTAAGCCAAACATACCAATAATAATTAACGTGAGCACGCCACAAATAAGTGAGTAAATGAACAAGCTAATCAACCAATTAACGGTGACCTTTCCATGCATATCAATATCTTGGTGCTTATCTTTATTCACAGCCCACATAACGATAGGCAGGATAAACCCTAAACCAGGCACTATAATACTGGTTAACTGGCTAAGGTGAATAAGCATGCAATAGGTGTTAAGTGGCATCCCCCAATACTCTTGAACGCTTCCGGTTTCATTACTAGCTTGATTACTGTTGTTCATATCATCGCTCATACAACTATCCTTGTTTAATTATGATTATTTATATTTATTTGCTTTAACGGCAGTTACTTCGAATTTTTCGAAGGGAATGCCAACATACTCTGTTAAAATAACAAAATCAACGTACTAGCGAGCTGATTGATCGCGATACGTATTTGTTTCTATTCGGAATTAGCATTATGAACCAACAGCAGCCAAATAATCCTCTTCACGGACTTACCCTTGAAAAAATTCTTGTTCGTCTCGTTGAACATTATCAATGGGAAGGCTTGTACTCTGAAATTAGGGTGAACTGTTTTAACAACGACCCTTCCGTTAAATCTTCGCTTAAGTTTTTGCGCAAAACTCAGTGGGCGAGAGACAAAGTAGAAGCGTTATATATTCGTACATTTAGCTAATCTATTCGGGTAATAGGCAAGCTAACAAACAACATCAAAAAGGCTAAGCCTTCTAGCTATCAAAAGGACTAACCATGGATAACGTTGCGCTTTTCGTCGACGTGCAAAATATTTACTACACCACGCGACAAATTCACAAGTGCAATTTTGATTACAATCAATTTTGGCGCTTGGCTACCGAAGGTAGAAACGTGGTGAAAGCAGTGGCGTATGCTATTGAGCGCGGCGACACAAAACAGCGAGAGTTTCAAAATATCTTGCGTGGTATTGGCTTTGAAGTGAAGTTAAAACCTTTCATTCAGCGTGCTGATGGTTCAGCGAAAGGCGATTGGGATGTGGGTATAACGATTGATGCTATGGAGTATGCTGGTCTCGCTGACACCATTGTGTTTGCGACAGGAGATGGTGACTTCGATATATTGGCCAATAAACTACGAATTGATAAAAACAAAACAGTGGAAGTGTATGGTGTAGCTGAACTTACTGCAGCGTCTTTGATCAATGCAGCTAGCAAATACACGCCTATTCAAGGAGATTTACTGCTTCGATAGTGCAGGTTTTACCCAAAGAGGTGCATAATAATTAATCATATAAACTTATTTGCATAAAAAATGGGATTTCTATTATTTATCGTCTATTACTTATCTGACTAATACGTTAATCAACAACGACACCATGTGTACATAGTTTTCTTCTATTGCGCGGCAGGTAGCGGTACATTAACAAAGTGAGACGAGCGTTATGGAAGGTAATTTAACAGGAAAGCTGTATCCAGAAAATGAATGTGACAAAGAACCTATCCATCAATTAGGGAGGGTACAGTCTTTTGGTTTTTTTGTCTCGGTGGACAGTGAAGGGGTAATCACTCATATATCTTCAAACGCTAAACTGAGTTGCAGTTTAAATGCGAATGCATTGCTCGGTACTTCCCTGTGGGAACTAATAGGCCGAGAAGCGTCTCATTCGCTTAGGGGGGCTTTACATCAGTCAACCATCATCAATAAACCCTGTCGAATCTATTCGCTTTCTCTTCCAACCATAAATACGCTTTTCGATGTTAGTGTCCATCAAAATGGCATGAATGCAATCTTCGAATTTGAAGAGAGCAATCACACACAGGTGCAAGATAATATTCTCGCAGCCATGATGAATCAGATTACCGGCCCTAAAGATTTGCAAGACCTTTTTGACGTACTAGTAACGGGTATAAAGGTTATTACTGGGTTTGATAGGGTGATGGTTTATCAGTTTCTTGATGACGGTTCGGGAGAAGTCATTGCAGAAATGAAAGAAAGTGATATGTCTTCGTTTTTAGGTTTACGTTACCCAGCATCAGATATACCTAAACAAGCACGCGCTCTGTACAAAAAGAATCTTATTAGATTAATTACTGATGTTAACAGCGAGACGTATCCTATCTTATCTGTAGATGATAAATTTGCGCTATTGGATTTGTCATTTTCTAGGACCCGAGCAGTATCTGAGATACATATACAATATTTGAAAAATATGGGGGTTGGCGCTTCAATGTCAATCTCTATTATTGTTGATGGAGAACTATGGGGGCTGATTGCCTGTCACCACAATACTGCTAGGCATTTAACGGGGCGTACGTTAGAGGAACTAGAATTGTTTGGTGAGTTATTTTCACTAGAACTGGCCAGGCGCTTAGTGATGGAACGCATTATCGTCAGTGAAAGAGCAAATGCTACCTTCGCAAAAGTATTAAGTAACCTTTCTGTCAGTCATTCACTGACCCTAGCCATTGTTGAGCAGTTAGATTTAGTAAAGAACCTTATTGATGTGGATGGGATAGCTTGTGCTTTTAACGGCGAATTTCAGCACAATGGTGCATCTCTTAGCGAGAAAAAAATCAATATCCTTATTGAAGTATTACAACGACGACCTGAAGCTGAATTTTATCAATTAGACAATTTAGTGGCCGCTGATAAGCGATTAACCGATAAGCACGTTGCTGGTGTGTTAGCACTTCAAATATCAAAGCTTCCTTTAGATTATATATTTCTATTCAGAATGTCGGCAGTACAAGAAGTTAGTTGGGCCGGAAACCCACAAAAAAGCCTTTCCAACATGGATACGCGCCAACGATTGACGCCACGAACCAGCTTTGAAAAGTGGATTGAAACGAATGGAGACAAATCTAATGCATGGACTGCGTTAGACGTTGAGCGTGCTAAGTCTATTAGGCTGGGTATTATGGAATTAACAATTCGTCATTTACACGAAAAAGAAACTTTACAGAGAGAGGCGAACGAACGACTAGAGTTACTCATTGGAGAGCTTAATCACAGGGTTAGAAATATTTTAAATTTGGTAGGCGCCATCATTGGTCAGACATCTCAGAAGAAAGAAAATTTAGATGAGTTTGTAGCTTCACTTTCATCTCGAATATCTGCTCTAGCACTTGGGCACGACCAGCTTACACACTCGTCATGGAACAGCATTAGTTTCAAAACGCTACTAATAAACGAACTTAAAGCTTATATGGTTAATGAAGCGGCGTTTACTATATTAGGGCCAAATATCAAGATTACGTCATATGCGGTAACGCCTATCGTACTGGTATTTCATGAGCTTATAACCAATGCAGCTAAGTATGGTGCACTTAGCGCAACCAGTAGTGATGGCACTGTATCAGTAACTTGGGCGTTAGATAATAATCAAAATATCTTAATCTTTTGGAAAGAATTTGGCGGCCCACCATTAGCAAAAATGGACACTGATGGTTTTGGAATGACTGTTATCAAATCAGTTATTCCACACGAATTAGGCGGAGAAGTTAAGTTCAGCCCCCAACTGTCGGGACTCCAAGCACAATTTACTATACCTAAGAAGTATATAGAAGTTTGTAAGGGCGAAGAAGTCCAGTATCCACCAGAAGATACACCTAAAGTCACTACCAAAACGCGTTTAGTGGCCAGCGACGATAGCCACAGAGCTACGTTGGGTAGGGCGTTTGTCATTGAAGATAATTTATTGATTTCTCTAGATTTACAAAAGAAATTGCGGCGTATTGGGTTTAAATATATAGATGTATATGGGGATGTAATTGCTGCGAAGACGGCGTTGAAGAAAGTTACTCCTCAAATAGTATTTCTTGATGTTCATCTAGGGCAAGAAAACTCGTTCAATTTAGGTGAAGAACTCAAAAAGCAATCCATCCCTTTTTTGTTTATCACGGGATATGGTGCCGGAATAGCGCTGCCCGAACCAATTAAAGACGTTGATGTGCTAACTAAGCCTGTTGATAGTCAAGTGTTACAAAAAGCTATCATGAAAAATATTGGCGAGGTTTTAGCGAATGACTGAATTACCCAAAGTAAAAGTGCTTATAGTAGAAGATCAGACAATAGATGCATTAAATGCCAGCCGTTATGTTGAATCTTTCGGAATGAGTGTCTTGGGAATAGCAAAAACGGCTGAAAAAATATTTTCAATTTTTGATAAATGCCTACCAGACATTATTCTCATGGATATTAATTTAGGAGGTGAAGAAACAGGCATTGAGATAGGAGAAGCCATAGTTGGTACGTATGGTATACCTATTATTTTTACTACCTCCTACAGCGATGACAATACTATTGCTGGCGCATTAGCAATTTCTCCTTATGGCTACTTAGTCAAGCCTTATGGGAGCGCATCTCTTGAAACCGCAATGCGGGTTGCAATAGAGCGCAGAAGAATTGAAGACGATATCCGAGAATCAAATTCAAGGTTTTCTATGGCATCTAATGTTGCAAAACTAGGTGTGTTAGAAGTTGATGAAGCCTCAAACTCTATTTTCATCAATGGCGTAGAAAACTTATACACTTTTCCTAGTAAAATGAGTATTGATAATTTTTACAATTTATTTCCTAGTGAAGAAGTGCCAAAGCTGAAAGAGGCTGTTAAAACTAAGTCTAGCTACCGCTCACTCCTACAAGTTCAAACCGATGAGCAAAATACGCATTGGTTCCAAGTGGTACTCTCTGATGTCATCTTGGCTGAAGGGAGCGTTCAAGTTGGTGCGATTCAAGATATTTCGAAAGTCCAACATATTGAAACGAAGTTAACGGTTGCAGATAAAATTATTAGCGAGGTGCAAGAAGGAATTTTAGTCTGTGATGATACTGGGAAGATTATTAAGGCCAATGATGCGTTACTAATCATGTTGGAAAGAAAAAGAGACGAAGTACTCTCAAAGGATATTCTCTCTATATTTCCTAGTGATAGGAAAAATGATGTAAAACCAGATTTTCTTATGGATGGGAAGCAAACCGAGCTTTCTATTGTCTCAAAAGATAAACAACGTCGTTATTTGATGATGTCAGTAGCGACGCTTTATCAAGATTCACCTAAACAATTTCATGTAGCGATACTTACCGATATAACAAAACTTAAAACATCGGAAAAGCAGTTAAAATACTTAGCCTTTACCGATGCACTTACAGGCGCAGGTAATCGAAACTATTTAAATAATATTGTTGAACGGTACACGGAAAGTCTCGCACCTTGTGCAATTGTCTTCATTGACATAGATGAATTTAAGCTAATTAATGATTCCCACGGTCATGAAGTAGGTGATCAAATACTTAAAGCGTGTGTCAGCCGTTTGAGATCAATTATTAGGGAAGATGACTATATCATCCGTTTTGGCGGTGACGAATTTATTATTATTACGACATCTACCTTAGATAGTGAGCTGGAAAGCATTACAAATAGGTTAAAAGGTATTTTTTCTACCCACTTTAAAACCACTGTTGGTGATTTTAAAGTGACTGCGAGTATAGGTGTGGCTGTTTCTTCTGGCAGTATGTCAGCTGGAAACTTGTTAAAGAACGCGGATATTGCAATGTATTCAGCAAAACAGGTAGGCAAAAATAATGTAGTAACATTTGACGAAAGTTTATCTAAAGATATTGAGTATCGCCTTTTTATACAACAAGGGTTAAATCACGCTATTTCTTCAAGAGAGATAAGCGCTTATTTTCAGCCGATTGTAGACGCTCAAGGTCATGTTATCTCGTTAGAAGCCCTTGCTCGCTGGCATGTGCCTAGTCACGGAACAATAAGTCCAGATAAATTTATACCCATTGCAGAACGAACTCAGCAAATACATGAAATTGGACTTCATATGTTAGAAGAGGTGTGCATTGCCCTTAAAACACTTAAATCATGCGGGTTCGACAATATAAAAATAAATCTCAATATGTCTGCTGTACAGTTACAAAAGAGTTCTGTGGTTGAAGCTTTTACTGACATGCTGTTGGCGCACAAAATAGATACGTGTGACGTCGTACTTGAAATAACTGAGTCTACGCTACAAAACTACAGAGCAAGAGCGACATTAACTAAGCTGAAAAAAATGGGTTTTAAAATATCTATAGATGACTTCGGTACAGGCTTTTCCTGTATTTCAGAATTGGCAGACGATATTTATGATGCGATTAAAATAGATCGTTCGTTATTACCCACGTTTCCGCTAGACAACAACAGTGCAACAAGAAGATCCATTATTATTGAAAATGTGATCAAGCTGTGCAATTCACTTGAAATGCCATGTACTTTGGAAGGGCTAGAAACGCACGAGCAGGTTCACTTTGCGAAAAGTATTGGTGTATCTGCGATGCAAGGGTATCACTTTGCAAAGCCACTTAATTTAGTGGGGTTAATGGAATACCTTCAAAGCTGTCAAAAAGTGAGTGCAGTGACTGAGCGTTAGCCTTACAATTTTAGTATATTCAAATATTAAATAAAGACTGGCTACTATGATTTCTCAGCTTCCTAAGTGGGTAGAGTTCGGCGCATTTATCTTAGCGCTGGTGGCTGGGTAAGTGAATGCGATTGGACTACTTGGGTTTGACCATCAATCTGTCTCGCATCTATCGGGTACTGCAACCCTGTTAGGTACTGGTGTTTACCAAGGCTCTTTGCAAAATGCACTGCATCTTGTAGGGGTTTTGCTTTCTTTTCTTGCAGGCGCTTCCATTGCTGGTTTCTTACTGCATGGTTTTACATTGAAACTTGGCCGGCATTACGATACTGCCCTTGTGATAGAAGCGCTTTTATTGCTTACTGCCTTGGCGTTTTTGTATAACGAACAGTTCATTGGCCATTTTTTTGCCTCAGCGGCTTGCGGGCTTCAAAATGCGTTAGCTACAACCTATAGCGGCGCTATTATTCGGACCACCCACGTTACTGGTATTTTCACCGATTTAGGTATTATGCTTGGAGCCCTGTGCCGAGGGGAGAAGCTAGATACTAGAAAAGCCAAGCTATTCTTGTTAATTATTATCGGTTTCATTTTTGGTGGCACAGCGGGAGCAATTCTGTTTGGCATGTTTCAGTTCTTTTCGCTTATTGCGCCAGCTGGCGTATGCCTAGTGATAGCGATGATTTACAACGTCTATTTGAGAAAAGCGGTATAAGTGAAACATTGGCAAAGGTAAACGTTAAACAAGGCCGCTGACATTAGCGGCCTTGTTGGGTCTATTTTAAAGATTATTTATGCGCTAGATGTGGCTTAACAGCACCATAATGGATACAAGCAAGTACTGGACATGCAAGTAACACAGACAAACCAAAGGTGTGTGGCGCAAAATAAATAACCAAGGTGTTTAGTGCAGCTAACATGGCGAAAGCACTAGGTTGTGCAGAAACAATCGAAAAGGTTGTTGCCATACTTTGTTTAAAAGTGCGTTTAGCTATCAACATTAGTGGTGCAACAAACAGAAATAGCATAATAAATGGTACTGCTGATGAGAATAGTAAACCTAATGTGTGGGCGCTTATATCAATAAGCTTTTGGAATAAAAGCAAATCTACACCGTTACTACCAAGTAGTACCCAAGAGAACAAAAGCTGACTTAAAAACGGCAGCAAAAGGAGAGGGCTAATAAGTAGAAATTTTCCCCACGATGCATTGCTTATTGCAGAAAACGACCATACTTTCCCTTTTGTCGCCAAGTTATGAATACATAGCCAAGTAGCGCCAATAACAGGCACCATCATCCATTTTGAAAGCATTATGGACATGGGCGCGGCTAGTAGGGGATCAGGTATTAGTTGCGCAGGTAATAGCTGTATAATACCTTCAATAATTAACGGGCTCAGCATGAGAACAAATAATGAAAAAGGGGCTTGCTTAAATAATTGCCAACCTTGTTGAAGCCAGGCCTTGTTATCTAAACGCCCTGTATTTATCCCATAGGTATTGTTTTCGTGTGTTTGGGTGGCTTGTAACGCTAACTCATTTTGATTGCCTGAAGTGTGTGCCGTCATCGTGATCCCCTGTATATGCTTTGGTGATTATTAATTAACCTTCAAAGCTATAGTCACGGGCAAAAAATAAAAATTACAAAATGATTGGAAAATAATCTAATTACAGTCTGAAATTTATTTAATACTCTGATATTCCCGGCTTTATTGTTATCCTTTTTATTTTAGAAGTTATCCATAAGGACGTGTTAATGAAAGCGATGGCGAGACTGGCGATTCTTTTCAATGTGCTTTTAGTGTCTTCTTGCTCTGACAGCCCCCAACAAGCAGATACGACATTTGAACCCTACGAGCGATCAGCGACTTACACCTCAAATGGTAGCCCAGTGGTACTGGTTGATGAATCTCACCACAATTTTCTCACCATCAATAATCGTTTCAAACCCTTTGCTCAGGTGTTACTCAGCGACGGAGTCACGGTTGAATCAAACAAGGTAAGTTTCAGCCAACAGGCCCTTAAAAATGTGGATATTCTTGTTATCGCCAACGCCCTTGATAAAAAGCGAAGCAACTGGCAACCCCCGTTCAACCAAGCGCTGACTAATGATGAAGTATCTGTTGTTGTTGAATGGGTACGAAATGGCGGCTCACTTTTTCTTATTGCCGATCACGCCCCTTTTCCGAAAGTAATAGAAAGCCTAGCAACAGCGTTGGGCTTCACTTTTACTAATGGCCACGTAAACGCAACACTATTTAGCAAGGCCACGGGTACGCTGATTAGCCATGCAGTAACCTATGCCCATGAAGATGCTAAGCAAGATGATAATTTTAGCGCTAATGTTAATTCTGAAGCCAAACACCCAAACCATGTCGAACTTCCTGTATTTATGCAAGAAAGTCAAAATGGCGCATTCACATCACTATTAAACAGTCAGTTGCACGCAAAAGAAGTGATACAAGTTAAAACTTTCGGCGGCGCTGCCTTTTTACCACCACAAGAAGCAACTTCACTGTTAACCCTTGGGCCACGTACTGTATCTATTGAGCCAGAAGTTCCCTTTGAAATAACGTCAAGCACGCGTCGAAGAGCCATCGAAGGCTGGAGTCAAGGTGCCTTGTTGGAATTTGGTAAGGGGCGGGTTGCAGTGTTTTCTGAAGGCATGATGTTTTCTTCTCAAATCGATACGCGTACGGGAGATAAACATGGTATGAGGTCGGTAGGAGCTGAACAAAACGAACGATTTTTACTTAACATTATTCATTGGCTAGTAGGTTAATCAGAGCTGACAAAAAGTTGAGTGGCGCATAGATGCAAACTTAATGTCAGCTCCGTAATAACAATCAGGGCTTTAGCACTAACGAGTTAATTCTTGTCTAATGATTTCGGCACCTGCACTCAATGCGTTGAGTTTTCCTCGTGTTACATGTTGTGATAACGGCACCATGCCACAGTTAGTACAAGGGTATAGTTTGTCGGCATCAACGAACTTTAAGGCCTTTCTTAGTGTATTAGCGACTTCTTCTGGTGTTTCAATAGTATTGGTGGCTACGTCTATAGCGCCAACCATCACTTTCTTCCCACGAAGCAGCTCGATTAGCTCCATGGGAACCCGAGAATTTTGACACTCTAGCGAAATAAGGTCGATAGAAGACGATTGCAGTTTTGGAAAAATTTCTTCGTATTGTCTCCATTCATCACCTAATGACTTTTTCCAATCGGTGTTGGCTTTAATCCCATAGCCGTAGCAGATATGTACGGCAGTTTCACATTTTAACCCTTCTGCAGCACGTTCAAGTGCCGCGATGCCCCAGTCATTCACTTCATCGAAAAATACATTAAAAGCAGGTTCATCAAACTGAATAATATCTACGCCCGCGGCTTCCAGCTCTTTGGCTTCTTGGTTTAATATTTTCGCAAATTCCCAGGCAAGCTTTTCGCGACTTTTATAGTGACTATCGTAAAGGGTATCTACCATCGTCATTGGGCCGGGGAGTGCCCACTTAATCGGTTGGCTAGTTTGTTGACGTAAAAATTTGGCATCATTAACAAAAACGGCTTTTTGACGAGTAACCTCACCAACCACCATAGGCACACTGGCATCATACCTGTCACGGATTTTTACCGTTTTACGCTGCTGAAAATCAACACCGTTTAAATGTTCAATAAAAGTGGTAACGAAGTGTTGTCGAGTTTGTTCACCATCGCTAATGATATCAACACCAGATTGTCGCTGGTTAAGTAACGAAAGACGTAAGGCGTCTTGTTTGCCCTGAGTCAGCTCATCACCGTCTAATTTCCAAGGTGACCAAAGTGTTTCAGGTTGCGCAAGCCAAGACGGTTTAGGAAGACTGCCGGCAATTGAAGTAGGTAATAATTTTTTCATAATATGTACTACACGTTTGAATGAGTTAAAGGGCGCAGTTTGCAGACCATTGTTGAAGAATATTGTGGTAAGGCTTGATGAAATTCTCTTCAACAAACTTACCTTGTTGAGCCGCTAAGTGATTGCGTTCTTCTCGGTCATATTCTATTTGTGTGAGTGAATGATCTTGGTGTTTTAAATTCGGCTGATACACTCTACCGGCGACCGCGTTTGCATTATAAATCTCAGGGCGATAAATCTTTTGGAAGGTTTCCATGGTGCTAATGGTGCTTATCAATTCAAGGTTGGTGTAATCGTTTAGCAAGTCACCAAAATGATAGAATGCCAAAGGTGCAACGCTATTAGGCGGCATAAAATAGCGAACCTGCAGCCCCATTTTTTGGAAATACTGCTCGGTTAACGATGCGTTATTAGGCAGGTATTCAAAACCTAATACAGGATGCTGATTTTCCGTTCTTTGGTAAGTTTTGTTTTCCGACACACTCAAGCAAATAACAGGTAACTTACTGAAACTTTCTTTGTAAACGTCCGAGTTCACGAATGCTTTAAACATCTTCCCGTGCAAATCACCAAAATCATTGGGAATGCTAAACTGGTCTCGGTCTTTGTTATGTTCAGATAAGATCACGCTAAAGTCGTAGTCTCGTACATAAGACGAAAAGTTGTTCCCCACAATTCCTTCAATGGTTGTATTGGTTTTGCGATCAAGAATATTGGTTTTTAGTATTTCAATGGTAGGAAAAGTACAGCCGTTACCTTCAACATCAATTTCAACCGAAATGATTTCAAGCTTTGCCGAATAACGATCGCCGCTAACATTGTCCCAATACGCTAGAGCATTAAAACGATTGTCTATCATCTGTAATGCGTTGCGAAGATTATCCTGGCGTCGTCTACCTCTAGCCAAGTTAGCAAAGTTAGTAGTGATGCGTGTGTTGTCAGATGGACGATAGTTCTCATCAAAACAAACGCGCTTAAGCGAAAAAGTAAAAGTGTTATTCATGGTGATCTGACATTCCATTTGTGAACATAAACCCAATTTTTTAGCTCAGTTCAACTATTCAGTATTTTCTAATTAAGCACCTAGTAACTAATTAAAAACGAATGCAATACATTAGTTGTGTCGAGCAGATAAGGTTTTATACGCAGATTAACTGATGAATAAAAATGATTTAATTTCATTAAATAATGAAATTTACTCATGAGTGTGTGTTTTAAGATCTAATTTAAATAATGACAGCGCTGCCGTAAAAGCAATCTACTTGTTTGAATCGATGTGAAAATTCAACACAATCAGTAAAAAGAATCAGTAAAAAGAATGAATAAAAAGAATAGAGGTAAATGCTTCAAAGGTCCGAAGCAGCAGGTTTGTTTGCTTCGAACTTATCTGCTTCGGGTTTTGAACACTTTGAATGACAGGGTGACTATTAGTTCGGTTTTGTATTAAAGGGGATAGGGGAATACAGCCACCCAGCTAATGAAGCTTTACCGCGCTTTTACCGTGCTTTGGTTGCACAGCATTGCTTAAATTTTTTCCCGCTGCCGCAAAGGCAAGGTAAGTTACGGCCGTATTTTACTTTGCCGCAGTCATCATGGAGTATCCCATCGTGATAGCACCATTTGCCATCTTCAACAATAAAGTTCGATGTCTCATGTAACTGATATAGGTTTTTATTTTCAAAATAATAAGCCGTAAAATCCACCGTATCCGTCGCGCCTTCATTAATTAGCACTGTAGCTTGAGTAACCCCTTCGGCTTGTTTAATAAGGGGTACATTCTCGGTTTCACCCACTTCCAGTGCAAACCACGTGGCATTAGCTGCATTGGCTGTTAATTCATCAACACTTAATTCCGGTTGACGCACTTTTGTGTAAGTAGCCAGTACATAATCGAATTGCTTACTGGCATACGCAGAAAAACGAGAACGCATTAACTGAGCAGCAGTTTGAGGTGTGGCTTGCCCTTTTAAAAAAGGTTCACAGCAGGAAGAGAATGGTAAATTTGAACAGCAAAAACATCGCATAATTTTTTACAACCAAGTTAGCAGTGCACATATTTAATATATGTTTGGTAAATGTGCACTCGGGCGCAATGCTAACGGTTAATTAAGCGAATTACCATGGCCCTACTGCAAGGTTGCCTTCACTTAACGCTGAATCTACTCGCACATTTACCAAACACACTGAATAAAGTTCGCAAAGCTTTCTGATCATATCGCTATCGGTAGGTTGCAAATCTAAATCAATATTTTCAACATACAGTGTTTTGCATTGGCCGCCGGTTATCAGTTTGCTTATCCATTCTGGCATTTTTTCTTTTTCAGGTTTTTGAATACGGATAGCGTGGTCGACTTCTTTTGAAAACGACACTGAATCGGCCAATAGATAATTCCAGCCCTTACTCGTGCCACCTTTTCCTTCACCTGGATAGCCTTCGAAAGGTAAGGGGAGCTGTACAACGTTAGAAATAGCGGTGCTTGAAACAGACTTATTGGTCACTGAGGTACGTAATGCCTGTAAACGTGCAATTGGAGAAGTGTTCATAGCGTTACCTTTTCGTAAGTTATTTTAAGGCTGGTTATCTATACAGTGTGTATGCGTATACAGTAGTTACAAGTTGAAAGGATTGCAAGCATTAAATTGTGTTTTTTTCACACAATGCTTATTTCTTAAATGCTTTTGAATGGTTATACCGATTTAAAGACGCACGTGCTTCGCGCGCAAACGCTGTAATATCAATGACTACAGCGTATTGTCGGTTAAGGGTAGGCGTACAGCCACCAAAGGGTAAGCAAACTTAATGACTAAATTGGCGACTTAGGTACACTACAACCGCATAGAATTTCATTAGGTTAAACACGATGGCGTGAACCTAGTAACAAAAAATAAGGCATGATTTGCGGTGAGCAGTTTAATAACACTAGGGTATGTTGGTATGTTTGTTTCAGCGTTTCTTGCTGCCACAATATTACCCTTAAGTTCTGAACTGGTATTTACCACCTTGGCGTTAAACGGTTCATCTGCGTTGGTGTTACTCGTTGTTGCATCTGCAGGTAATGTGTTGGGTTCAATCGTAAATTATGTTTTGGGCTTTCGCTTCGGCCAATTGGCAGCGACCAAGTTGCTGCGCGTTTCTCACGCCACCTTTATGCGGGCTGAAGTCATGTATAAAAAGTGGGGGAAATGGTCTTTACTGCTAGCCTGGGTGCCAATTATTGGTGACCCATTAACTCTGCTAGCAGGCACCTTACGTACGCGCTTTTGGTTTTTCTTACTGATTGTGGGAATAAGTAAAACTGCGCGATATGCCGCGCTGTTGTTTTTTATCACTCACTAAATTTGCACCAGTACTGGTTAAGCTTGTACAGCGTGTTTCCGGTTTTTATTACGAGCATGTTTTTTTCGCGCAGTAGTCACCAAACCTTTAATTCGGTTGAATAACAATACAAAGGCAAAAAGCCAATACCATATGGGTTCTTGCCATAGGGTTTTTTGCGACCATGAAAAATGAAGCAACGCCAAAGGTACTATTAAATAAATACTGTTATGTAAATGCTGCCAACGCTTGCCCATACTGCGACGAATTTTCTGAAAAGACGTTACTGTCAATACGAAGAGTAAAACCAAAGCGGTAAGCCCTACAACAATATAGGGCCGTTTAACCAACTCGGTAGCAATCAAGCCCATGTCTAGTTGCAGTTCGAACAGGATGTAAGTCACAAAATGCGACAGTGCATACACAAAGCTATATATCCCCAGCATTCGCCTGAATTTAATTGGCTCTGGGCTAGGCAGCATTTTTGCTAATGGGCTTAACATCAGCGTAATAAGTAAAAGGTGTATTGCCCATATACCGGTTTCGTTTAGCAACGTATCAACAGGATCGGGGCCTAAATTATCGGTTACGCCAGCGTAAAAAAGGCCAACTAAATACCCAAGTGCCAGTAAATGAATGATGCCCTTTAACGACCTGCGAGTTAAATTTGAAACACGAACGGGTTTTTTGAATATTTTCATTAGAAGTTACGGGTTAAATCCATGTTTGCATAAAGTGGCGCTACTTCGCTGTAACCATTGTACATTTCGGTAGGTATTCTATTACGTGACAACAAGCCACCAGTGGTAATACGGCGTTCGCTAGCTTGACTCCAGCGTGGGTGTGATACGTCAGGATTAACGTTCGCATAAAAGCCATATTCGTTAGACGCTAAGCGGTTCCATGTAGTGGGGGGCTGCTTATCGGTCAAGCGGATACGGACTATCGACTTAATACTCTTAAAGCCGTACTTCCATGGCACAACTAATCGAACGGGGGCGCCGTTTTGTGGTGGTAGAGTTTTACCGTAAAGTCCTACCGACATTAGCGTAAGAGGGTGCATGGCTTCATCTAAACGCAAGCCTTCAACGTAAGGGTATTCAATGCCGCCACCCAAGAAACGGTTACGCTGCCCCGGCATCTGTTTAGGATCGTCGAGGGTTTCAAACGCGACATATTTGGCTGACGATAAGGGATCTGCCGCTTTGAGTAATGCGCCTAACTCGTAACCAATCCAAGGGATAACCATAGACCATGCTTCTACACAGCGAAGGCGATAGATACGCTCTTCAAGTGGAAAACGTTTCGTTAAATCATCAAGATTTAGTGTAAGCGGTTTGTTCACCAGCCCATCTACTTTTAACGTCCATTCAGAAGTATCAAATTCTTGCGCGTTTTTAACCGGTTCGTCTTTAGCAGTACCAAACTCATAGAAGTTATTATAAGAGGTGGCCTTAGCTTCTGGCGTTTGAGTTTCGCTAATTTGATATTTTTCTGGTTGGCTAAATTTCAATGCTTGGGTTTTGAACGCCGCCGCTTGCTTTTCATCGTCTTCCCAAAACCAACCTGCTGCATTCGCGGAATTTGAAAGCAGAGCAGAAGCACCTACAAAACCAAGAGATTTTAGTAACTGGCGACGATTAAGGTAAACACTTTCATCGGTTACGTGATTGTCGGTTAGCTTGACTGATGGTTTAAAGGGTTTGGACATGCTTACACCATTATTGTTGAGCGCGCTTAAACATTAAAAAAATCGATACGCAGAGTAACTTCGACTTCGCGCAAAGGCGCCGAGGTTACATTACTTACGTGAAGGCAAGGTTTTAAGATTGCAAAATGTAATACACGCGTACTTTTTAAAAAGGATAAATAGCAACTACAGATTAAACGCGCATATATAAAGACCCTTTAAATAAGAATAAAATTTCATGCATTACAAAGAACACCTCGTTTAAAACACAAAGCACGTCAATCTTTAATCTCACCCCGAGAATGGGCGTAACTTTGGCATGTAACCTTATCTTCACCAAGCAAAAATGGATAGCGAACACAGCAAGACACACAATAGCTTTAAAGGATACGAGTTAAACTAATTAGGCTTTTTTGTGCATAGTAATCAATAGCTTTAGCTTGAGCTAAAAATAAAAAGCGCGTAATTTAAATGGTTTACCTATTTTAATAACAAGTATAAAAATGAAAGCCAACGAAAAAGAGCAATCAGCGCTATCTGGCTCAGAAACCAGAGATGTGATCACCCCGTATGCCTTTAAAGTTGACCACACGCTATTAGGTATTCCTCTAGCCACACCGATTAAGCGCGCACTGGCAATGATCATTGATGTCATTTTAATATTTATGGCTGCAAAGCTTAGCGCAACGTTAATTGCCTTTGTTGCTGCTATGGCATTTTATAAAGGCACTGCACAACAATACCTTCCTAAAATGTCGCCGTTTTGGCGCAGAGCCTTAAAGCTTTTTGCGGCAAGCTTTCTATTTGTAAGCTCGCTAACGGTACTCTCATTAGCAATAGATTTCTTTGAAGGCGATAGCGCTATACAAGGAATTCAAATAGAAGAAGCAGAAGGGAAAGATGAGTTAAGTGAGCATGATAAATCAATAATACGTACCTATTTAGCGCAAACAGACAACGATAAAAACTGCGATGAAATTTGCCAGAGCGCTGCTAGCGCTAATTTAGTTGCTCAATTACCTGAACTTGCTGAAATTGAAGACGCTGAAAGTACTCAATTTACCCGATCGCTACTGCACTTGATGGCTATAGCAGGTGAAGACTCTAATGCAGCAGAAGATAGTAAAAATACAGATTTAGTGCCAGAGAGCATTGCGGGCGAAGTTACAAATGAAAGTAGCACAACATCTGTCACCAGTATTTTGCAGTGGGGTAAAGGGATTATTCAAGATCTAGGTTTAGGTTTCGGTTGGGCTGCGGTTTATTTTACCTTGTTCTCTTTACTCTGGCGCGGGCAAACTCCAGGTAAAAAAGTGTGTAATATTCGCGTGGTTTCGCTTAGCGGTGAGCCACTTGGCATGCTTGATTGCTTTGGCCGGTACGGCGGTTACGGAGCAGGTTTTGCGACGGGGTTATTAGGCTTTTTACAAGTGTATTGGGACCCAAACAGACAAGCCATTCAGGATAAAATATCTGCCACCGTGGTTATTCAGGGGAGTGTGAACCAAGTTGTAGATGCGCAAACCGTTGCAGATGCAGTTAACGTCTAGCCCTAGTTTACGCAACTGAATAACTTTTCTCCACACTCAACCTTTTCCAGGCTTAACGCTAACCGTGAAAGTTATCTTGAATGCCACCTTGTCGAGGAGAAAAGAGTGTGCCATACAAGCGTGAGGCAAATTCATCGGTCATACCAGAGATGTAGTCTGCCAGCACGCGCATGCCGTTATTTTGTTCGCACGCTTTCAACCAACGCTCTTGCGTGTTTTCGGGTAATAAGCGTTCGGGATCAGAGCTGAAGGCTTCTAGTAGCTCCATCACTACCATTTGGCCTTTATATTCAAGCTGCTGTACATCAGGACGACGAATCACTTTGTTATAAACAAAGCGCTTAAACAGGTCTAAACCACTTTCAAAGTCGGTTGGCATCTTAGCGTTATAGGCAAGCAGCGGATGCTCAAAGTCATCTACATCGGCTATTTCTATGGCGGTAATAAAACTGTTTACCAAAGCACCAATAGCGTTTTTGCGCTCGTGATGGGCTTTGCTGAAAAGCTTATCGGTCAGTTCATCAATATTATCTGACAACCATTTTATCTCTAGTGACTTGAGCGGCATGGTGACATCGCTAATAAAGTCTTGTCGGTTCACCATGTCCATTACAATTGCGTCTTCTAAATCGTGTATGCCATAAGCAATATCATCCGCAAGTTCCATAATCGAGCAATCAAAAGACTTGAAGCGCGTTTTACTGTGCTTGTTATCAAACTGGTTGAATGACATGAACTTGTCTTTGTCTTGCAAACTAAAAGGCGCTAGCAACCAATCGAACAAAGGTTCGTCGCAGCGAAACAAGCCTTTAGGCGGATGCCATTGGCTTGCTTTGACTTGGCGTAATGATGCGGGGCGCTCACCCATAACATTAGGGGTTGTTAAGGTATCGATAAAATTGGGGTATTTCACAAGGCCCAGTACACTTCGGCGGCATAGGTTCATGCCATGCTCGGCGGTGTAGGGTTCTAATTGAGTAATTATACGAAAGGTCTGGCCGTTGCCTTCAAAGCCGCCATGTTCGTGCATCATATAATGAAGGGCAATTTCACCACCGTGTCCGAAAGGCGGGTGGCCAATATCATGGGCCAAGCATAGGGTTTCAATAAGCGTAGCATCAAGAGCTAATTTACTGGCTATTTCTGGAAACTTACCCGTTAGTTGCGCCGTAATGCCTGTGCCTATTTGCGCGGCTTCTAAAGAATGGGTAAGGCGAGTGCGATAAAAGTCACTTAGTCCAACCCCCAACACTTGGGTTTTGGCTTGTAAGCGCCTAAAAGCGGCACTGTGAAGTACGCGAGCTTTATCTCGCTGGTAGGGATTACGATGATCGCCATCGCGAGAAACACTGCGCGGCAGTCTGCGTGCGTGTAATTCTTCTTCCCATTTTTGTACTGTCACAGTGTGTTCCTTTTTTAAATTTCTTCCTGGGTAATTTCGTCTAAACTAAGCGAAAAACTAGGCACATAGCGAGTCAGGAAATAATCGACTTCATCTGAATGGTATTCTTTTAAAATCTTATCTAAACGCTTTTTCGCCAATTTGAATTCTTGGTTTCCTGCAGAAAGTTCTTCTAAGGTTTTCAAGTAGGCGCATAGCACGTCGGCAGCCTTAACAATAAAGGCTTCTTCTTCTGTGTGAAAATTAGCATCAATGAGTGAAGCGTAATCCTCTTTGAATGCGTCTGGTGCCATGTCGATTAAAATGTTTTCGGCTATCTTTTCAATCTTTTTGTATTCGTGCTTAATGTCTGGATTATAATATTTTACCGGTGTTGGTAAATCGCCCGTTAGTACTTCAGACACATCATGAAACATCGCAATGGTAGCAATACGTTCTGCGTTTAATGTTCCGCCAAAAAACTTGTTCTTTATTAAGGCGAGGGCGTGAGCCACCATGGCTACTTGTAAGCTATGCTCCTGAACGTTTTCCGTTCTTACATTGTGCATAAGCGGCCAGCGATTAATTAGCTTTAATCGGGCAAGGTGAGCAAAAAAATGGCTTTTATCTGACACATTAAGCGCCTTGTTGATAGTGTTGAAAGAAGTTACCTATACGGTGAAGCGCAGGAACTAGCACATCACTATGAGGTAAAAACACTAAACGAAAATATACACCGTCAGAAAGATTAAACGCTTTACCGTGTACTAATAGTATCTTTTCAGCGCGCAGCAAATCTAAAATCATCTGCTCATCATTGTTTATGTTGAATTTTTTCTCATCAACGCGAGCGAAGCAATACATAGCACCTTTAGGCTTAACGCAGTGTATACCGTCAATACTGTTTAGCATGTCTACCGCCACATCACGCTGAATGCGCAGGCGACCCGTGTCTTTCACTAAATCGTTTATACTCTGATAGCCCCCTAATGCGGTTTGAATCGCACTTTGGCAGGGTACATTTGCACACATCCGCATAGACGACAGAATATTTAAGCCTTCAATGTAATCTCTTGCTAAACGTTTGTTGCCACTTACCACTAACCAACCAGAGCGAAACCCTGCAACACGATAGTTTTTCGACAATCCGCCGAACGTTACGAAAAATACATCATCAGCAAGAGAGGCAATACAGGTGTGCTCGGCATCGTCGTATAAAATTTTATCGTAGATTTCATCACTGAAGACAACTAAGCCATGTTCTCTTGCTAAATCGACGACGTCTTGCAACAAGGCTTTGTCGTACACAGCACCAGTAGGGTTGTTCGGGTTAATTAGTACAATAGCCCGTGTTTTGCTGGTGATTTTGCTTTTTATGTCGTCTAAGTCAGGGAACCAGCCCGCTTGTTCATCACATCTATAATGTACTGGAGAGCCTGATGACAAACTGACTGCCGCTGTCCACAACGGATAATCTGGGCTTGGGATCAGTACTTCGTCGCCATGATTAAGTAGCGCTTGCATAGCCATCATTATTAATTCGCTAACGCCGTTACCAATGTAAACATCGTCTACACGAATATGCTGAATATTGCGCTGCTGGTAATACTGCATGACGGCCACACGTGCTGCGTAAATTCCCGTTGAATCTGAATATCCTTGAGAAGTTGGCAGGTTATGAATAACGTCTTTAAGAATATCGTCGGGGGCTTCAAAGCCAAATGGGGCAGGGTTACCAATATTTAGTTTTAAAATACGGTGGCCTTCATCTTCCATCTTTTTAGCTTGCGCCGCAATGGGGCCGCGAATGTCATAACAAACGTTATCTAATTTGTGTGAGCGAGATACAGTTTTCATGGTCTTTCTGGTTAATTTACAGACCTTGAGGTTAACGTAAACCACATACCCTTGCGAAGCCTAATTTAGCGCTAAACGTGAAAAACATTTCGATTTGGTTAAAAAGTGCACGGACAATTGGAGTTTGCATCACAAAACTGGCCGAAAACACTTAAAAATTGATTGTTAAACACAATATTTAAAAAAACTTCATAGAGTAAACTTACCAATTAACAGCTAATTAGAAATAAAAAATCATTTAAAAGGCTAAAATCTTGTTAATTAATTGTAAAATTAAGTGAATCGGCCTATCGTATAAGTACGGCGCATTAGTATGGGCGCGCCAACACCTTTTACGTGTAATAGCAGAGGTAATTCTCATTATGTCGCACCATTTTAAAGAAACCCCAGAAAATGCGATAACACAAAGCGGTATTGCAAGGGTAATTCCTTGTAAGGAACTCGATATAGGCGATCCTATAAAATGGCTTTCACTTGGTTTACGTGACGCAATGCGTACACCTATTTTAACCGCGGTGTATGGCGTTATGTTTGCCGTAATCCCTTGGTTCATAATGTACTTAGTAGAAATGACAGGTTGGCATTTAGTCATCATGCCTGCCATTGTGTGCTTTATGTTGATTGGTCCTTTCTTAGCTGCAGGCCTTTATGATATTAGCTGGGAGCTCGAGAAAGGGCACAAGCCTACCTTTATGCATTCATTGCGCGCGATGCGAAGAAATGCAGTAAATGAATGGGGGTTTGGAATATTGCTAATGGTGATGATGATTTTTTGGCTGCGTGTAGCATCACTTATTCATGCACTCTATCCATCGCATATAGAAACGACTATTGAGAGTTTAATGCCATTTTTAGTATTGGGCTCAATTGTAGGTGCAGGCTTCACGTTAGCGATGTTATTTATTACCGCATTTACTCAACCTATATTAATGGAGCGTAAGGTCGATTTGGCCACTGCGTTACTTACTAGTGTAAATGCAGTATGGGTCAATAAAGTTCCCATGCTTATATGGGGCGCCATTATATTTACGGCGGTAGCCATCGGCTTCGTTACAGGATTTGTTGGCTTCATCATATTAATGCCGCTAATTGGTTATGCGTCATGGCATGCATACATCGACGCTATTTCGACTAAACGCGTAAGAAAATATGATTAAAATGTAGTTTTATTACGAAAAATTGAGGCGGGCATACGGATTTTTATCCAGTTGCCCGCCTTTTTTTTGTGAAAATTTCATACAAAAGGCTTTTATTTGTACAAGGATAGACAAAAGTATTAGACCTTTTTAATAGTAAAATATCTCCACCTAGAACGAACCGTTATAACTCAGGCTGATAAAGCTATATAAATCAAACGTATAGTTTGTTAAAGACTTAGTAACATTCTGATTTACCGTTAGTTTACTCACCTTATACAATCTTTAAACAGCAATAATTTCCATTTTAGGTCATAAATAAAGGGCACTCAGGGAATACCTTCCTTGTACTGCTTTTATGAGTTTGCCAAAACCTTTGAGGATCTAATGATGAAATTACTTAAAACTTTAGCGGCTACTGCTGCACTAGCTTTTGCTGTTAATGCTAACGCTGCCCCAGAAAAAGACGTACGCTTTGTAGGCGAAACACAATTTTCTGGTTTCTGTAAAGCGGTTGTACTTGATGATATTAAAGTATTGCGTTCAAGCCTTGCCCGTAACGTAGGTCGCATTGGTGCTAGCCAACGTGAAGTATTACGCATGGTAACTGCAGAAGACGGTTTAACATGTAACGGTGTTAACTTAATCAAGTTCTCTGTTGAGCGCGATGCCAACTCAGTTCACGAATACCTAACGTCACGTAGTTAATTGTGCGTTTACTAAGTTAGCGGGTGGCTGCGCTGTTATGTTTTATCAGCAGAAACACCCGCTACGTAAGTAATGTCTTTACACTATTTATGACTTAGTCATCGCAACTACACTATTCACACTTTTATAAGTTTAGCTATTCTAGCTTGTCCGTTCACTATCATTCGCTGAGTATTAAAACGCAGCTTAAGTAGTAACACATAAGCAAGTGGTACCAAAAATAAACTGGTCATGGTGGAGAACACTAGCCCACCAATAATGGCAATGGCCATTGGCGAGTAAGGCGGACCGTCGCCACCTATTCTTGTTGCACCCATTGCTAGCGGTACTAGGCCGAGTACGGTTGTTGCCACTGTCATCAGAATAGGTCTAATGCGAGATTGTGCGCCCAGCACAACGGCGTCATATAGGGTTATCCCCTCATTAACTAATTGATTAATTCTATCAACTAATACAATCCCGTTGTTTACCACTATACCCATGAGAATTAGCATGCCAATCATGCCCATTATCGACATGGATGTACCTGTTACCATAAAGGCCCAAAAGACGCCGGTAAATGAGAAAAGTAACGACGTTATCACCGAGGTAGGCAGCACGAGTGATTCAAACAGCGCCGCCATCACTACATAAATCATGCACAAGGCGAGTAGCATATTCATTTGCATCACCCCATTGGCCTCATCTTGGCGTGAGAAGCTGCCATCTAGTGTCCACTGGTAACCCGTGGGCAGTTCGATATGGGCTAATGCCTGTTGAATACGCCCTTTGGCTTCTTCTATAGTGGCATCATCTTCCAAATTTGCGCCTATATCTAACGCCGTTTGTCGGTAGCTTCGATTAATTTGCGAAAGTTGCTGCACAATCGAGAAGTCCGCCACCATAGCAAGAGTGATTGCCCGGTCTTGATTAAACCCAATATTGATATGCTTAAGTGCATCCAACGATTTTTGAACATCGCTGCCATAGCGAAGTTGAACATTCACTTCACCTGCATCACCATATCGAAATGTGCGTAAATTCGCGCCTCTTAATGCCGTAGCCACAAGCTGGGCTACGTCATTCACTTGAATGCCCAACCGGTTCGCCTTTTCTCTATCAATTCGAATCTGAAGTTCGTCACGCTTAGAGCCAGTATCGGCTTTCACATCGGTGAGTCCATCGATATTAGCGAGTATAGGGATAAGGCGTTCTGATATTTCTAGCAAGGTATCTGAAGATTCGCCCAATAAGGTAATACGCACACCGCCGCCATTGCCACTGTCCCATTGAAATGATGGGCGAGCTCTAACGAAGGCAGGCATGCTCTCTCGAATATCTTCTTTAATCGTACCCACACTCACAGGGAGATCGTCGTTTAGGGTTATTCCACTTACAGCATGACCAGGTGTAAAGTAGGTATAAACTTGCTTTATATGGAAACGTTCTTGGTTTTCATATAAAAACGCCTCCATTTTATCCACCGTTTTTTCTACTTCATCAAGCGTGTAGTTCTGAGTAACATGATAATTAAGCCAAATTCGTTCTTGATTATCGTTACCTTCATCATCGGAGGTGACGACCTGCATAGGAATAGCAGTAGAAAGCAAAATACCTAATGCCATTAGTGATGTTTTTCCTTGGTTTGCCATTACCCAAGACAGAATTCGACCATATCCCGTGATATAGCCAGGTGTGCTGTCTTCTTTCGCTTTAGGAATTGCTATTTTTGTAGTAAGCAACGGGATCAAGGTTTTGGCAATAAACAACGAGGCGAAAAGCGAGATACAAATGGCGATGGCAACGTGCTCTAAAAATATGGTGACGTCAATTTTTACCCCTACAATATTGGGCAAAAATACAATGGCCGTAGTGGCGGTTCCTGCAATAACGGCTAGGCTAACATTGTTAACCCCACGCTGAGTGGCGGAGCTAATGTTGTTATCTTGTTGACGTTCTTGAAAGATACTTTCGGTAATAACCACCGCATTATCAACCAACATACCTACCGCTAACATTAACCCCATTAAGGACAAAATATTTAGGGTGTAGCCCAATAAGTACATTACCCCTAAGGTGATGCAAATAGAGAAGGGAACAGAAAGCACCACAATTAATGTAGTCGTCAGTTGGCGCAAAAATAAATACAGCACAACGATAGAAAGTAATGCGCCTAACAGTCCGGCACTTAACAAATCAGACAGCGACGAGGTTACGCTTTTTGCCACATCATCCATAACAAACAGGTTAATACCCGTAAATGCAGGGTCAGACTTGGCTTCCTCTATCACTTCCATCACTGCCGACGAGACTTCGACTAAATTGCTGCCAGACTCTCTGAATATATTGAAGCCTACTGCAAAGGTTCTATCTAGGTGGCGGCCTTCGCTTTGCTCGGGCAATTCAAAGCTGATAGTGGCAATGTCTGACAAACGCACATTGGGTGAAACCCACATGTTTTCGAAATCGGCCATGTCGGTGAATTCACCAACAGGATTAACCAGTATTTTTTCGCCATTGTCATACATGTAGCCTGCGGTTAACGAAAAGTTGGCGTTTTGAAGCTTTTGACCCAAGGCAGTGACATCCACTTGATAGGCGGTCAGTAATTTCGGGTCTAACCGAATAGTAATTTGCCTTTTGAGAGTGCCATATAGTTCTACCTTAGACACACCTGCAACACGCTCAATAGGGCGCTTTAAGTTGCGCTCTAATAAGTCATACGCAAGGGATAGATCACGATCGCTCGATACGCGAAGTTGAAAAATAGGCATATCATTGGTGTTAAATTTGTACACCATGACACGTTCTACATCTGCAGGAAGCAGGTGGCGAATAGCGTCAATCTTTTCTCTGGCTTCTACGCCCTTTGCCTTAAGGTTTTCATCCCAATCAAACTCAACGATAACTTCCGCTTTATTTTCATATGACCTTGCTCGCAATCGTTTAATACCCGACATGGTGGCGATGGCTTCTTCCACCGGGCGGGTGATCATGGTTTCAATTTCAACCGGCGTGGCATCGGGGTAGGGCACCTCGACCACCATTTCAGGAATATCAATGCCAGGGAATTTTTCTAATGGCAACAACTTTCCAGACACTGCGCCAAACAACAACATGGAGATAAACACCATGCCTATAGTCACTGGGCGATTTAACGCAAATCGAGCTAGTGCAGCGCCAATACCATGGATAGTATTTTCAGTGGGCTTATTAGGTTGCGTAGCGCCATTGTTATGCTTATCGTTAGGCGTTTTCATAGGTGCCTCCCGAAACCTCTGAACCTTGGTTTTTTTCTACCACGGTTGATGCTTTTTTATCGAAAAGGCTGTAAAGCACGGGTAGCAGTATTAGGGTTAGTAAGCTAGAAAATAGCAACCCGAAAATTACCGTAATGGCCATAGGTGTGCGTATTTCAGCGCCTTCACCTAAACCAAAGGCCATGGGCATCAAGCCTAAAATCGTTGTCAGGGTTGTCATCACAATGGGGCGTAAACGGGTTTTTCCTGCATCGATGATGGCCGCGTTTTTTTCCATGCCGTTAGCACGTAACTGGTTAATGCGATCAACAAGCACAATAGCGTTGTTAACCACGATGCCGCACAGCATAATAAGCCCAATGAATACCACTACGTTCAATGGTGTATTGGTAAGCCATAGTCCGTACACAGAACCCGCGCCAGCAAGGGGAACAGCGAACAGTATAAGCAGTGGATGTAGAAGTGATTCAAATTGTGACGCCATCACCAAATACACCATAAAAATAGCCAGCGCTAAGGCAAATTGCAGCGACCTGAAGCTATCTTGCATATCTTCACTTTGCCCAGTCACTGTGGCATCCATAGACAAAGGTAACTGCGTATCGTTAAGCACCATATTGACCAATGCAACGGCCTCATCTAGCTTCCCTTTTGCTAAATTGGCAGAAATTAATGCCACCCGTTGTTGCCCAATACGCGTAATTTCACTGGGCCCAACACTCATGTAAACATCGGCTACGGCGCCAAGGGGAATAGGTTGTGATGAATCAGGGTTTACGACAATGGCCCGTACATCATTGATGTTGTCGCGCTGACTGTCTTTGGTTCTAACCAATACATCCACTTTTCTATCTTCAAGGCTGTATTGTGTTGCAACGCGGCCACCAATTTTAGCGGCAATTAAAGACGATACCGTGGCAGCATCAAGGCCTAAACGAGATAGCTTGGCATGATGAAACTCAATTTTTAGTTCTGGGTTACCTTCACGAATACTGGTAGCGATATCGGTGAAATTGTTATGTGTACTTAATTCGTGGGCAATTTTATCGCTATAGGTTTGAAGTTGGCGTAAATCATAACCACTCACTTCAACTTGAATAGGCGAGGCAAAAGTAAAAAGTTCTGGCTCAGTAAAAGTAGCTTGAACATTGGGGTAACGGTTAAGCGCATCGCGCAGAGCGGCCTTTACCTTGTCCATATTGCTACTCGCATTTTTGCCTTCGCTCGAACTGGAACTGGCATTAGGAGCCATTACGATGTTGAGTCTTCCCCAGTGATCGCCACCTTGACTAGGCGCGGCACTAATTAAACTTCCCGTACCCGACATAGCGTATGTTCTTGCTACGTTCGCATCTGCCGATGCGATTGTCGATAAGTTCGATAACGTTGCATCTGTTGTGCTTAAGGGGGTACCCGCTGGTAGGGTAATATCTACCGAGAATTCACCTTGCGACATAGTGGGAATAAGCTCCATACCCAGTTTAGGGACAAGAAGCAGCGCACCGCCGGCTGAAACTAAGGCTATCATGACCACAAGTGTTCTGGCCTTCAAGCTAGCAATTAGGGCGCTGTGATATATTTTCTCTAGGCCATTAAAGCCCTTATTAAATATCCACACTAAGGGCGTAAACAATAGCGACAAGCCCTTTGCAAGAATATGCCATGCACCAATCACTAAGGTAATTAACGCGGCAGGCAAATACACGAACACAAAGCGAAGTATCGTTGCAAAAGGCCATTTTACGACATAGCCAATTTTCCCTAGCAAGCTAGTGGGGCGCGCTTTTGCCGGGGATGAAAAAGTATCTTCATGGGCAAGCTGTGTTTTTTGCTTTCTTCGCGCCATGGCGGGAATAAGAGTGAGCGCTACCACTAACGAAGCGGCGAGTGCAAAACTGACAGTAAGGGCTTGATCTTTAAATAGCTGGCCCGCTATACCTTCTACAAAAATAAGCGGCACAAATACGGCCATTGTGGTTAGTGTAGAAGCGACAATGGCACCTGATACTTCCTTAGTGCCTGATGCAGCCGGATCGTCAGCCAAAACAGGAGTACTTTGGCTGATATGACCATCAGCATTGTTTGCTAACATAGCTTGCCTACGCTTTTTGTGGCGGTCGATGTTTTCTAACACCACAATACTGTTATCGACAAGCAAACCTACGGCCAGTGCAATTCCCCCTAAACTCATCATGTTTAAGCTTATATCGTTGGCATACATCAGGTTAAAGGTGGCAATAACCGACACAGGAATAGACACAGAAATGATGACTGTAGTCCAGAAGTCTTTAAGAAATAGGTACAGCACCAACATGGCAAGTAACCCGCCCATGATTGCCGCTGACTTAACATTATCGATGGCTTGCTTTATAAACACACTCTGATCGTATATTTGCGTCAGTGTGTAATTCGAAGGAATGTCATTCTCAACTTCACTAAGACGAGAGGCTATTTGCTTTGCTACATCAACTGCATTTGCATCACCTTCTTTGTAAATCGCAATTTCAACCCCTTCACTGCCATTAAAGCGGGTTACCACACTACGATCTTTATAAGCACTTTCTACCGTCGCCACATCTTTTAATTGAATGTTTCTACCTTCGAAACGGCCAATAAAAAGGTTTTCAATTTCGGTCAGGTTTTCAAATTGATTCAGGGTACGCACCAGGAACGCTTGGGCATCGCCTTCAATACGACCACCTGCGGCGTTGACATTTTCGGCTTTAATACGGTCAATAATACGGGTAATAGGGATAGATAACTGACTGGCTTTACGTTGGTCGATAAGAATGTGTACTTCGTTTTCAAGGCCACCGCCAACACGCACAGCAGCCACACCCTCAACAGATTCGAGAGCCCGTTTCACTTGTTGCTCGCCGTATAACCGTAGCCTTTTCATTTGGGCGGTAGACAGTTGGCCGGTGGCCACGTTTTCTGTAAGCCCCAGTTTGATCACCGGATCTAAACTCGGATTAAAGCGCAACAGACGAGGCTTTTCAATGTCGAGAGGCAGTTGAAGCACATCAAGTTTTTCGCGCACTTCTAAGCTCGCGAAATCCATGTCGGTGCCCCATCTAAACGTCATCACTACATCTGATTGGCCAGCACGAGAAGTAGAGGTTACTTTTCTTACCCCTTTTACTACGCCAATAGCCTCTTCAATAGGTTTAGAAACAAGTTGTTCCACTTCGCCTGGCGCTGCACCTGTGTAATCGGTCCTAATGGTTAGCGTGGGGTAGGAGAGGTCGGGCAGTAAATTTACCGATAACCGACCTAATGAGACCATACCAAACAACAGCACAGCAAAAGTAAACATAGACACGGCAACCGGGCGTTTAACCGCTATATCAACAATACGCATGGTATATCCTTCTTATAGCGGGCTTAGCCGTTAACGACATCTACAGGGGCTTGGTCTTTTAGGTTTTGATGGCCAGCAGTCACCACTTTTTCTTCAGCTTGTAAGCCGCTTAACACTTCAATCATTCCGTTTTGTTCAAAGCCCGTAACAATGTCGACTTTTGTGGCTATATTGTCTTTAACAACAAAGACGCTATGTTGATTGTCCATAGCGATAAGCGCACGTCGAGGAAGTAGCGTAGCGCTATTGTGAAGTGCATATTCAAGGGCTACGTCGGTGAACATACCCGCTTTTAATACGTATTTTTCATTTGGTACCGCAAGGGTAACTTTAAATGTGCCTGTAGCCGCATCAATAACAGGGCTAATTCGCTCTACCGATGCCGTTAACGATTTATTGCCTAGTGCAGCAACAATAAGGGTGGCGGGTTGACCTACTGCTACATTTTGTAATTCGTTTTCAGGCAAATACACCACGCCTTGTAAATTCTGCTGTTGCACAATATGGAACATGCGCTCTCGCTGGAAAGATTCAGTCAGGTTACCTACTTTGGCGTTTCGAGAAGCGATAAAACCGCTAATAGGGGCAGTAATGGTGGTTTCTTTTAAATCTAGTTCAGCAAGATGAACCGACGCTTTGGCTGATTCATATTGTGCGGTCAGTTTGTCGTAGGTATCTACGCTGATAAGGTTCTTAGAATACACTTTGTTTACCTTATCTAACTCACGCTCAAGACCAGTTAAATCTGCCTTTGCCTTCGCAAGATTAAGTTCATATCTGCGTTTATCTAATTGCGCGAGAATTTGGCCTTTTTCAACGTAATCACCTTCTTCTACCACTATCTGTTCAATTATGCCGGACGCCCTTGCTACCACAAATGCTTCCTCTCTTGCTTCCAAAATCGCGGTAGTGGTATACGTGGAGCTAATTGACCCCTTGGTCACCGTAGCGGCTTCTACCGGTATGGCTATCACCGCTTCAGCGATGTCTTCCGTTGGATTTATTGCATCGGCGTCGGTACACGCACCTAGTAACAAAGATAAAGAGAGTATGCCGCCAGTAAGGGACAGTGTGCGAAGCGAGTTAAACGAAGCGTCCATGGTTAAATACCTGATTGTTGTCGTTAATTATTAGAGTAATAACAGCTAACAGCAGCAACCATGCCAGTAAATGTAAGGAGATGTTTATTTATTAATAATCAAAAGGTTAGCTTGATTTTCTGAGGGAAATAAAAAAGGGCTATCAATCACTGATAGCCCTTTACACTAATAGATGGTGTATTAGCCTAATTGTGTGTGGATTCAACTAAAGTATAGCTGGTGGTGATCTCCACGTTGCCCGTTAGCATCAACATAACCGAACAGTATTTTTCAGTAGAAAGTTGTACTGCACGTGCCAATGCCTTCTCGGTCACGCTGCTAGCTACCACTGTGTAGTGGGCATGAATTTTTGTAAATACACGAGGGGCGTCATCAGCACGATCAGCTTCTAGTTCACATTCACAGCTTTCAATTTCGTGGCGGCCTTTTTTAAGAATGTCTACCACATCAATACTGGAGCAAGCGCCAACGGCTAATAATACTGACTCCATTGGTGATACCGCATTTCCACTACCGTCCATGACGGTTTTATACCCACTGTCGGTAGTACCGGTGAAAGTGAGGTCTTTATCCCATGAAACTTGTGCTTTCATTATACTTCCTACCTATTACTTGCTGCTTACGATTGGGTGAGACGAACGGCGTCTGTGCCAATGGTAATTTTCTTTTGCTTATACAATGCGCCTAATGCTTTTTTATAAGCGGCTTTGCTCACATTAAAGTGTTGGTAAATGGCGTCGGGCGGACTTTTGTCGGTTAATGTTGAAATGCCACCATGGGCTTCCAAATCATCTAAGATGGCTTGCTGCAAGGCATCTCGGGTTTCCTTATCATGACGCTGCAACACCACATCAATTTTGCCATCTTCACGGATGGTTTTGACTACGCCATCGGTAGATTGCCCTACTTTAAGTGGTTTAAATGCATCGCTATGGAATATTAAGCCCAGGGCTCTTTCGTTCAATACCACTTTAAAGCCTAAGTCTGACTTGGCATAAACCAAACAACTTACATTTTCACCTTCGCTAAGATAGGCGCTTCCTTCTTTAAGGAAATAGTGCAAACGGGTTGCACCTAAAATTCTATTTGTTTTTTCATCAAAGAAAGCGTGAACAACGTAATACATGCCGGGATCTATAGGCGATTCTTGATAATCGGCAGGAATGAGTAAGTCGTTCTCTAGGCCCCAGTCGAAGAATGCACCGAAGTGTGTAGCCGAGACCGCTTTAAGTACCTTGGTTTCACCCACTTGTATGCGCGGTGGCTTCAAGGTAGCAAACAAATCGCCTCGCTGATCGGTAGCCACAAACACATCTAGGGTTTGCTCCACTTCCAGCGACGTGGTTACTTCGTCGTGAGGTAAGGTTACAGTAGGCATATCTTCACTACTGTAGTCGGTTTCATCTACATTATCGGTAAGTGGTGCTAACGCATAGCCAAACGGATATTCGGCGACCACTTTTAATGTATTAATTTTTCCAATATTTATCATTAACACTGACTTTTAAAAAAGAACAGGTAACATGATATCGGATTGAGGTTAAGAGCTAAACACTTATGAAGTTAAATTGCGATTTAGGTGAAAGTTTCGGTGCATGGCAAATGCCTGTAGACGCCGACATTATGAAATTTATTGACCAAGCTAACATTGCGTGCGGCTTTCATGCCGGTGATCCCGTGGTGATGAAACAAGCATTGTATCTGGCTAAAAACAGTAATGTTGAAATAGGCGCGCATCCCTCTTATCCCGATTTACAAGGGTTTGGGCGTCGAAGTCTCGCTATGCCAATAAAAGAACTGATAGCCTGTGTTCAATATCAAGTTAGTGCATTGATGGGGATGGCCAGTATCGTTGGCGTGCCGGTAAGTTATGTGAAACCCCATGGAGCGTTATACAACGATATGATGCTTGACCCTCAAGTGCGTACCGCGGTCATGCAAGCTGTGGGGAGTATTAACAAAGGCCGGTTGGGGTTGATGGTGCAATCTCACGCACACAATGAAGCCTTGGAGCTTGAAGCACAAGAATATGGATTGACGTTAATATTCGAAGCGTTTTCAGATCGTCGCTATACCGATGAAGGTTTTTTGCAGCCCCGCTCACAAGAAGGCGCGGTGTTAACCGCCGCAGAAGCGCTAACCCAAGCGAAGCTTTTGATTGAAGATGGGGAAGTCGTCACCGTTAGCGGGCAAAGACTGCCATTGCAGGCTGACACACTGTGCGTACATGGCGATACCGCGGGTGCTGTCGAGATTGCACAACAAATTCGTGAATGCATGAAATAGATGGCTTGCAGATATAAGGAATTTACAAAGTAGAAGAAAACACCAAGTGATTTCATTTTTTACTTAATAAATCACCTAAATGCCTTAACGTCGCCATAATTTCACCCTTTTTATTAAGGATATTACTATGCATCCCTTTGGGGATATTAAGCAGATAGTACCTGCCGGTTTAGATGCCATACTTTTGTACTTTGCGGGCGACACGGTAGATGTTGCCAATGCGCGATGTCAGCATTGGTTGCATTCCATTACGAGCCTGACGTTTCCATGGCTAAAAGAATGTGTTCCAGCCTACGATTCATTGCTGCTGGTTTTTGATGCTCATAAAGTGGATAGCCACTTTGTTTATCAGATGCTTCGCTCGCTAGCGGCCCAAGATGCGAATATGAGTATCAATGGCACTGGCGGCATTAGTGCAAAAACTCATGAAATACCTGTGTGGTATGGCGCAGAACCGGCTAACGACTTAGCGTTGGTAAGCCAAAAAACGGGGTTAAGTGAGCAGGATATTATTGATGCTCACATTAGTATGACTTACAAAGTTTACGCCGTGGGCTTCGCCCCTGGCTTTGCTTATATGGGGAATGTGCCCGAAACCTTACAGTGCGCTAGATTAGAAACGCCACGAAATAAGGTACCTAAAGGGGCAGTGGCGATTGCCGATGCGCAAACTGCTATTTACCCATCGTCATCGCCTGGTGGCTGGCACTTGTTAGGTTTATGCCCACTGAATTTAGTGGACACTAGCCATAACGCGCTTTTAAAAGTAGGTGACAATGTTAAGTTCGCGCCCATTTCAGAACAGGAATTCAGAGACTTGCATGAAGGTTAGTGTTGAACAAAATGGTTTGCTGAGCCTAATTATCGACAACGGTCGACAAGGTAAACAGCATCAAGGCTTTTGTCAGTCAGGCCCTATGGATGAAGAAGCATATTGGTGGGCGAATTATTTGGCTGGTAACCAAGAAGGAACGCCCTGTATTGAAATTATAGGATGCGCAAAATTTGTGTGTGATACCGATGCGCAAGTTGCTGCCACGGGTCGCAATGTGGTTTGCCTAGTAAATGATCAGTCAGTTTCTCCATTTGAAACTATCTTTGTTAAAGCGGGTGATCGGGTATCTATTGACAGTGAACACATGGGCAGCAAGGCCTATCTTGCAATACACGGTCGGTGGCAAGTACCTTCACCCCTAGGCAGTGCGAGCACGGTCTTGCGCGAAGGTATAGGCGGCCTAGAAAATAAAGGCGCGCCGTTAGGGGTTGGAGATACCATCAATATTGAAACCCCAACAATTCAAAATGCTCATAGGGCTTTGGCACCGAAGTACTGGCCGCAATACGACTTAAGTCAGCCCTTAGCGCTTATCTTAGGCTACCAAGAAGACAAGTTTAGCGCTTCTGAAAAAGGGCGTTTGTTTTTAAACGAGTATACGGTAACAACAAATATTAACCGTATGGGCTATCGATTGTCTGGTTCACCCATACATAGCAATATGACTAAAATGCGTTCTGAAGCGATACATATCGGTGCGATGCAAATTCCGCCCGACGGACAACCTATTGTGATGATGCGAGACAGACAAACCTTAGGCGGTTATCCAAAGCTTGGCAGTGTAAGTTTGCTTGATGTTAATCGTTTAGCGCAAGCCGTGCCGGGGGAAACTGTTACCTTCATGAGTCAGCATTACGACGATGCTCGCGCCGCATTTTTATTAAATTGGCAAAAACGACTTCGCCTTACAGGAGAATAAGAGTGACCATTGCATTTTTAAACGGCGAATTCATGCCGTTATCAGAAGCTAAAATTTCCCCCATGGACCGAGGCTTTTTATTCGGTGATGGTATTTACGAAGTTATTCCCACTTACCATGGTAAAGCGGTAGGGATGACCGGCCACTTAAGCAGAATGCGCGATGGATTAGCGGCTATTTCTATTACTAACCCATACAATGCACAGCAGTGGCAACAAAATCTAAACGGGCTTATCGACGCCAATGCCAGCCATTTTCCAAACGGAAACATTGGCGTGTATTTTCATATTAGTCGTGGAACGGACACCAAGCGTTATCATGCCTACCCGCAAAATATTACGCCTACCGTATTTGGTTTTGCCTTTGAAATTGCGCCATCTCAACCGTTAGAAGCAGCCAATGTTAAGCCTTTTAAGGTGGCGCTTGAAGAAGACAAGCGCTGGCAGCGTTGCCATATCAAATCAACGTCATTGTTAGGTAATGTGATGCACTTTCAGGCGGGGGTAGATAGTGGCGTGCAAGAAACTATCTTGCACAACAGTGACGGCATTATCACTGAGGCGAGTTCTTGCAACGTGTTCATGGTAAAAGATAATGCCATTTTTACCCCACCATTAGATAACCAGCTGTTACCGGGAATTACCCGTCAAATAGCGTTAGAAGCATTCAAACGAGCGGGTTTGGCAGTAGAAGAAAAGTGGTTTACTAAGGAAGATTTATTCAATGCAGATGAAGTGTGGTTAACCTCTTCAAGCAAAGAAATTGCCCCTGTCATTGAAGTTGATGGTAAAACCATTGGTAGCGGTGAAGTAGGGCCGATGTGGGAGAAAGCCATAAAGGCTTATCACAATTATAAGTTTGAGGCTTAGGGCATAGAGTTAAAACTAAAGGCTTAAAAGAAACGCTTGATGTTTTAAGCCTGAACATAAGTCATTTAACACTGCTGTAAAATGAAGGATAGGGAAGCGCAAGCAGGCAAAATGCCTAGGCGGTTTCCCTTAACTTAATGTGATAGGGGAACACTTTGCTTGTTTCGCTTACACTTTTACCTTCAATAATTGATATCAATGATCGGGTGGCTAATTCAGCCATCTCCCTTCTTGGTGTAGATACCGTGGTAAGGGAAGGGTAAATAGCTTTCGCAAAGCTCAAATCGTTGAAACCACATATATCAATGTCTTTTCCCGGTTTTATTCCCCTGCGATTACATTCCATTACAGCTCCGGCTGCAAGTTCATCACTAACAAAAAATAGGGCATCTAAGTCTGGCCATTTGTGAAGCGATTCCACTAGCAATTCAGCGCCCGCTTGAAATGAGGCATCAGCACGTGACTGAAGGCACATATCATCTTGCAACTGTGCATTATGAAGGGCTTGCTCCCAGCCTCGTTTTCTAAGTACAGCACGCCAATCAAGCAGCAATGAACAAAAAGCAATTTTCTTTCTGCCCTTCACGTTTACTAAATAGTCCGTCATTTCTTTTGCCGCATTGAAATGATTTACACCATAGTTAATATCAAAAGTAGACTCCGACATATCCATAATTTCCGCCACCGGTGCATCGCTGGTTTTTAACATTCTTATGGTTTCGTCGGTATGACGACTAGAAGTGAGAATAAAACCTGAAACTGCTTGCTGAATATAAGATTCAACAATACGTTCCTCTCCCAATTCTGAATAGGTAGAGTCACCAATCATTAATGCATAGCCAAGTTCATCAGCAACCGCTTTTACGCCTGAAACTACATCATTAAAAACATTGTTTCCAAATGAAGGGAGTAGCAACGCAATCGTTTTATTGTTTTGAATAGATAAACTTTGTGCTGCACGGTTGGGGATGTAATTTAATTCCTTAGCCGCTTTCTTTATTTTCAGCGATAACGCTTTAGAAATACTACTTGAATCTTTAAGTGCGCGAGAAACTGTAGTTTTGTGAATACCTAAATGTGCTGCGATATCTGAAATGGTTGTACGTTTTTTTATATTTTTCATAGGGTATATTCAATTTTTATTATTAGTGCGCAGTTTACATTTTAAGCCGTGATGAGGGCGCTATAGGCTATATTAAAAGGGGCCTTAATCCAGGGGTTATGTCGCGTCTGTCACTGAGCTGATAAACGTCTTGCATTTGGCCACCACCTCATCGATGCTTTGTGAAACATCCACAAAGAAAGCCTCATCTTTATTTGGTATTTCAAGGGTAGCAAACTGACTTTTGAGCATATCATCGCCCACAAAAAAATGCTGTCTTTGTATAAGCCTTTGGCCAATGGTATCGGTAGAGGCATGTAAGTAGATGAACCTTACATTCGATTGAACGCTTTTAGCTAATGGATTTTTTTTCTCTTCAGCTTGCCTTCCTGTTAGCTCTTCACTTAGCCCTTTACCCAGCCCTTCACATAATATTGCTCGGTAGGATGCTTTAAGCGCTGAACAAGAAATAATAGCGCTTCGATCATTTGCCAAATGATCTTTGGCTATTTTATTCAAATGCGTTAACCAGTCCCATCTGTCGGCATCTTCTAACGGAATACCAGCAGACATTTTTTCTACGCTAGCCGCAGGGTGATAACTATCACCTTCCTCAAAAACAAGTCCCAGTTCAGAAGCCACACGCTCGCCGATAGTAGATTTCCCTGTGCCTGAAACGCCAGTAATAAAGAAAACGGTATTTGCAGTCATTCAACTACCTCTTTGATTCAATGCTAAGCAATGAGCCCGACACTACGTTAATTAATTTAAAATAAGCATAATTCGGAAACCGGTTGCGTTCAAGGTTTCTTTATAATATTGTTACGGCGAATACACAATTTGTTAACGTAGTGTTGCATAGAATAACAACGGGTTGCCTGGGTATTCTCTGTTTACTAAATAATTAAAATTATTATCGTGTACCTCAGATTTTTACGTGCCGCTAATTACAGGTTTAAGTACGGTTTATAGGGAAGAAACATGTCAGATACTTTTTCACTTCTTTTTTTCGCCATCATCAGCATTGTGCTGCTGGCTTATTTGGTTATTGCTAAAAAAGTACATGCATTTATTGCCATTATTATTGCAGCAGCTTTTGTAGGATTAGGCACGGGAATGGACGCCACAGAAGTGCTCAATTCAATGCAAAGTGGAATGGGAAATACTCTTGGATTTGTTGCCACCATAGTGGGGCTAGGCGCAATGTTCGGGCAATTCCTAGAAGAGTCAGGTGGTGTGGATAGACTGGCACTAACCATCAAGCAGAAGTTCGGTGAAAAAAATAGCCAATGGGCACTGGTAATAACCGGTTTCCTTGTGGCGATACCTGTGTTTTTTGAGGTAGGACTTATTATATTAATGCCATTGATATATTCAATGGCGCAAAAAACCGGTAAGTCATTAATTTATTATGGCATTCCTTTAGCAGCAGGGCTTGCGGTTACCCATGCCTTTATTCCCCCCACGCCAGGACCTGTAGCCGTAGCATCTATATTAAATGCCGACATTGGACTAGTGATTTTATTTGGTTTTATCGTTGGTGTGCCATGTGCTTGTATTGCAGGCCCAATTTACGCTTCCTATATCGCCAAAAAAATCCATGTGCCAGTGCCGGAACATATTAGAAATATCGAGGCTAGGCCAGTAGAAGCATTGCCCTCGTTTTCATTAGTGGCCGCTTTGTTATTCTTTCCTCTTGTTGTGATCCTCGTCGGGTCAATTGCGAAATTTGTGCTAGCCGACGGCATAGCAAAACAGGTATTTATTTTTGTTGGGCATCCTTTCATCGCACTCACCATCGCGACCTTGGCATGTTTTAAGTGGCTTGGAAAAAACCAAGGCTTAAGCGCAGATCAAGTGAGAAATGTGGCATCGAAAGGGTTAGAGCCGGTTGCACTCGTGATATTAGTGACAGGTGCGGGTGGTATGTTCAAACAAGTATTAATCGATTCGGGGGCAGGACAAGCCTTTGCTGATGTGGTGGCACTTTCACCCTTACCACCGCTTATGGCTGGGTTTCTTATTGCCATTTCCGTAAGAATTATTCAAGGCTCGGCAACCGTTGCAATGTTAACGGCTGCAGGTCTGATGGCACCTGTGGTAAATGCTTTGTCGTTATCACCCTCTTTATTAGCGCTAATGACTATCTCTATTGCTGCCGGAGCTACAGCAATGTCACATGTAAACGATACGGGGTTTTGGATCATTAACCGCTATTTCGATATTTCAGTAAAAACCACCTTAATATCCTGGACGTGCATGGCCACTATTATTGGCTTTGTCGGGTTAATATTAACCCTTCTCTTAGCCATGATCGTCTAATACTTACTCATCTATAGGTACACATACCCAAACGGCGTTTAAGCGCGTTAGAACATATAGCCTATTTTTGTACCTATTAAGGAAACCGGTTTCCAATATGGTTGAGTTTTAAAAAATTACATTTGTACAAACTATCAGGGCGTTAAAACCTAAGTAAACGGCTGACGATAAAATTTTGAATAGAGGTAGAGTCATGCGAAAAAGCAACAGAGCAATTAAATTTAATAAGCAACTTAGCAAGATTGCATTAGTAGTCATGTTGTCTAGTCCATTGGTTTCTGTGCACTCGGCACAACCAGCAAATACAAAGGGCTATTCAGCAATAGTCTATCAAGCGGAAGACGCGTTCCCTGAGCTTTTTGAAGCAGTACAAACCGCAAAAGTTCTTGGTGATTATAAAACCTTCGTCGATGCCATTCCTAATCAAGATCCAAATGTTATTTTACAGAAATATGAATCGTTGAAAGACACAAGTGATTTTGATCTCAAGGCATTCGTATTAGACAACTTCTCCTTGCCTCAAGCGACTAAAGAGACCAAAGTCACTCACGAAGCGTCATTGCAGGTTCACCTTAAAAACCACTGGAAGAACTTAGTTAGGCAACCGGTTAAAACGTCTGAATTCTCTAGCTTGATAGAATTGCCTAACCCTTATGTTGTGCCAGGGGGGCGCTTTAGGGAAATGTTCTACTGGGACAGTTACTTTACCATTGTGGGCTTATTGGCATCAGATCACACCACACTGGCTAAAGGGATGATTGATAACTTTGCCTACCAGATTGACCAATTTGGTTTTGTTCCAAATGGCAATCGAAGCTATTTCTTAAGCCGTTCACAACCACCCTTATTCGCAGCCACTTTACTGGCGTACGCCGATAAAAAAGGGCTTGAAAGTATTGTTCAGTACTTACCTCAGCTTGAAAAAGAATATCTGTTTTGGATGGACGGAAATACTGATATCCCCGCAAGTGAAAAAGAAGGAAAGCACTTAATTACGCTTGAAAACGGTGACTTTTTAAATCGATATTATGGTGCGATAGCCAAGCCCCGAGCTGAAGCTTACGGTAAAGAAAGTCGCTGGTCCCAACATAAATCCCCCTCTGAAAAAGACAATTTTTTTAGAAACCTAAGGGCGGTATGCGAGTCGGGTTGGGACTTTAGTAGTCGCTGGTTCAGCGATGGTAAGAATAAAACCACTACCCATGCGATGGACATTATTCCAGTAGACTTAACCAGCTTACTGTACCAGTTGGAATCCACCATCGCCTTACTGCACAAGCAGGTAAACAACGACAGCAAAGCCAAGTACTTTGAAGCACGTGCAGAACAACGAAAAGCGCTAATCCACAAGTACCATTTCGATGAAGAAACTGGCACTTATCAAGACTATGATTTCAAGCGTAAAGCCCATACTCAACGCCCTTCTATGGCAATGGCTTACCCGTTATACGTGGGCGCAGCCAAACCGCTAGCAGCAGAGCACGTTGTTAAGTACCTCCATAAACACTTCCTCAAGCCAGGTGGTTTTGTCACTACATTAACCAATACGGGCGAGCAATGGGATTATCCGAATGGGTGGGCACCACTTCAATATATTGGTGTAAAAGGCCTTTTGAATTACGACGAAGGCACTTTCGCTAACGACGTTATGAAGCGCTGGTTGGCACTCAATGAAAAGGTGTATGCGCAAGAAGGCAAAATGATGGAAAAGTACAACGTTGTTGATACGTCAATGAAAGCCGGAGGAGGGGAATATCCAACGCAAGATGGCTTTGGTTGGACGAATGGCGTCGACTTAGCTTTTTATGAAATTTTAAACACTGATCAGTAGTAAGCACACGGTTTTAACAGGCGGTACGGAACGGGAGTTAGCAAACGTACCGGCCGCCAAGCACACAACTAAAACTTGGAGAAACACATGAAGAATGGAATATTCAAACTGGGGTTAATTGCATCATCTATTTCCGCCATACTTTCGCCCTCAGTTGCGTTAGCACAAGACGCAGAAAGTACCGTAAATAGTGATATTGAGGTCATTTCAGTTTCAGGCATTCGTGGTGCATTAGCCCGCTCTCAAGCCGAAAAAATGAATGCATCTTCTATTGTTGAATCAATATCAGCAGAAGATATAGGCAAGCTACCAGACTCATCAATTGCAGAATCACTGGCTAGACTCCCAGGCCTAGCAGGGGAGCGAAGTGGTGGCCGTACTTCGGGTATTTCTATCCGAGGTTTTAAAGAAGACTTTACTGGCACGTCACTGAACGGCAGAGAACTTATTGGAATTGGTGATAACCGAGGGGTTGAATACGATTTATACCCTTCTGAAATTATGACAGGCGCCACCATTTATAAAACCACCGAAGCCGACTTAATGGTACAAGGTATTGGTGGCACGGTTGATTTGCAAACCGTTCGTCCCTTGCAAGCAAGCGACACTATCACAATTAACACAAGTTACGAGCTGGGGGAGCGCGATTCCGATAACCCAGAGTACAGTAATAAAGGCCACCGTGCGGCGCTCAGTTTTAACAAAAAATTTGCCGATGATACTTTTGGTGTTGCAGTAGCACTGGCAACCACGGAATCGCCTAACAATCACCGTAACTATGGTGTTTGGGGTTATGCGACTAATGACGATGGACAAATATTACCAACGGGTATCAGTAGCCATGTTATTAGCACTGAGCTAAAGCGAGATACCATCTCAGCCGTGTTTCAATACCGTCCTACCGATAAACTGGATATTGTGCTTGATGTATTGAATATAGATTATTCAGACTCGGGCATAAGACGGGGCATCATCGACCCGTTCTCGGCTGTTAACGTGGTAGGCACGGGAGCAAATAGTACCGGCACGCAAATTAACGCTAACCCCGTCCTTAGAACTGATCCTAGGCAGAAAACCGGTGAACTGAATACGCTGGGGCTTAATTTAGAATACTTTGTTACCGACAACTGGTCGGTAGAATTGGATGCGGCCACCAGTAAATCGGATAAGCGGGACTTACGCGGCGAATCGTACGCCGGGTTAGGGCGGTCAGGCACCGTTGACCCTTCTCAATATGGTACTCGACAATTTCAAATGTCGCCTGACGGCATTGTATTCACTGACTCATCCGGTTTAGACGCATTTTCCGATCCTAACTTATTGCAACTTGCAGGCCCACAAGCGTGGGGAGGCGGAATGGCGAGTTTATCAGATCAGTTTGAAACCGACGCGTTACAAGTGAATGGAAACCCGCTTTCTTACTTAGACGCACAAGACGGTTTCCTTAATTATGCTGATTTTACTGAAGAACTCACCACTGTAAAATTTGAAGTGGTTGGCAACCTTTCAGGTGATATTTTCACGAAAGTCACTGCAGGGGTTAATTATTCAGATCGCTTTAAAGACAAGGTAAATAAAGGCTTTTTCGCTACTACAGATACCTACCCATCCAGCGAATCGATTCCATCTGACTACGTTTATGGCTTGGCAGACTTAACATGGATGGGGCTAGGAGAGGTGGTAGCTTATGACGGTTTTGCCCCGTATGAGGACGGTACATATACCCAAAACGATGCTGGTTTCTTAGAGCCCGATCGTTTAGGTGATACTTATGAAGTGAACGAAGAAGTGGTTACCTTGTATGTGAAAACCAACTTTGAATACGCGTTTAACGACATGTTTTTGGTAGGTAACGTAGGTGTGCAGTATGTAGATACGCAACAATCGTCTACGGGCACCATAGGCGTAGTAGGAAGCAACTTTAAAGTTTGTGATGATAACGATGATGGTCTGGTCGATGAGAGCTGTAAAGTTGATTTAGGCGCTGATTATAGTCATGTGTTACCCAGCTTAAACCTAAGCCTTGAATTTGCTGACAGCCAGTTTCTTAAGTTTGCGGCGAACAAAACAATTAGCCGCGCACGAATCGATCAAATGAAAGCGTCGGGTTTTGTGAAGTTCACACAAAATATTGACCAAATTTCCATTCCTAACTCCGCAGAAGCCATAGAAAATTATGGCTCGCCTTGGTCTAAATTTACTGGGAACCCACAATTACGGCCGCTGGAAGCAAACAACTTTGATTTGTCGTATGAGAACTATTTTAGTGACGAAGGCTACTTTGCCGTTGCCTATTTTTATAAAGATTTAGTTAACTGGACCAGAGACGGCGATCAAACTATTGATTTCACGAACGATGAAACCAATAACGGCGCTAACTACTTCGTACCAGGTTATCACGACCGTGTTATCGAAAATGATGGTACCTATGGCCCAGCGGGAGTGTTTTATTCACAAGGTGATGTAGTGACACCGCCAGACTTGGGAACATATTCGTTCTTTGAAGATGGACTTGAAGGCACAGTAAAAGGTATTGAGCTTACCGCTAACGTACCATTGAATGTGATAGCTGATGTGCTCGACGGCTTTGGTGTGGCGGCGTCATACACTTACGTTGATGCTGAGTTAGAAGATGGATCACGCGTACCAGGGCAATCAGACAAATCATACTCTATTACTATGTACTATCAGTATGAAGGCTTTGAATTTAGAGTGGCCACAACCGATAGAACAGGCTTCTTAACATACGAGCGGGGAGGGTCGAATAAAATATCAGAAGCAACGCGTAGTGCAGTAACTCTGGTTGATGCGCAGGTCAGTTATGACTTTGCAGATGCTGGAATTGACTCACTTGAAGGGTTGCGCGTATCAATATCAGGCACAAACTTAACAGATGAAGATGAAGAAACCGTTGATGATGCAACGGGTGTCGTGTCATCACGTCGTCAATTTGGACCTTCTTATTTATTCAACATTAATTACTCCTTTTAAACTAAAAAAGCCCTTCAATTCACATTGAGGGGCTTTTGCTAAACAGAAGTGCTTTGCGGTATCTAATCGTTACCTTCGCAATTTCCATCTGTACATTCACCATAAAGATACAAACTATGATGTGTAAGCTTAATATTGTGCTTCTTCGCAATCATATCTTGGCGCTGCTCGATAATATCGTCTTCAAACTCAATTACCTTGCCACATTTTAGGCATACCAAGTGATCGTGATGTTCTTTGTGGCTTATTTCAAAAACTGATTTGCCACCTTCAAAATGATGGCGATTCAAGATACCCGCATCATCGAATTGGTTTAGCACGCGATAAACTGTCGCAAGGCCAATCTCTTCCTCTTGCTCGATCAGAATCTTATACACGTCCTCTGCACTGATGTGTTGATTTTCAGGTTCTTGCAAAATTTGCAAAATCTTGAGGCGTGGCAGGGTTACTTTTAAACCTGCTTTTTTAAGTTCTTTATTCTGATCCATTACAACCTACTGAGAACGAGATGTTTATCAATGTGGCTATTATAGGTAACTCGTCAGGATTTAAAAGTAAAACTACTGATTCTTGTTCGGTACGATGGAAATTCGAACGAATTAGCATTTTTTACTGAAGTGGCATCTCGTTGGCTATTTTGTTTTTTGAGGACAGACCAGTTTGTAAGTGTCAGTTATTGTTAATGATTAATAGCATCTATTTAAACTTTGGGTGCATATTTTTAACATTCTGTTAAACTTGGCGTAATAATGGTAAACGAGGTTGGTACGTAGATTTCATCGCGTGCTTGGAATTATGCCAATGCAATTAACGGTTATAAATAAAATAAAACTAGGTTTTGGCCTTTTTGGTTGTTTGTTACTCATCACAAGTATTCTTTCTTATTTCGGTTTAAACGACATTAGGCGTTCAGCAGAAGACGTGGTTGAGCGGAAAATGCCGGCTCAAACCAGTATGCTTAAAGTCAAAACCGAGATCCTATCTTTATCTGTGGTTACGGCAAATGGCTTTCACGAAAATACCCCCAGCGCGTTGGCCCAAAATCGCCAAGAATTTGAAACTCTATCGAACGAGTTTGTTTCTGATCTCAAGAACCTAACTATTATTCTTCCCAGTAATCCAATTGCGGTAGAGGCAGTAGATGCAAGTTTAGCCTACGTAGAAAATAGTCATGATATGTATAGGGCGTTAGCGCAGCGAATGGTGATAGAAAGCGCGTTGGCCGACAAATTAACTGAAGTAATGAGCGAGGCAGATGAAGCAAGCGCCTTAATGCTGGATTTGTCTTACTTAGAGTCAGATAGTCCAAGCCTAGACACATTAATTGGTGCAGGGACGAATATCGATAACAAGCTGCTTACCACCACAGATTCTTTTAGCGAGCTTGCCGCCAGTATAGATGCACAAGAAACGGCCAATATAATTGACGATATTAAATATCAAATCAGTAATATTACGGTAGATAAAGATTACTTAAACCGCCTTGCACTTGATATTGATGATGGAGGCACGGTAGCTGCTTTCAATGAACAATTTGCTTTACTCATTGAAAACGTAAACGGCACCAACGGTTTAGTGGCGCTGCAACAACAAAAGTTAAATGAAATAGCCGTTGCTCAAGCGAAAAAAGACGAAGCACTAACGGCGTTGCAGTTGGCGTTAAGCAGCATTAATACATTGTTTGATAGTGTGCAGTCTGAATCAATTGAGGGTCAAAATGCGATTTTGGAATCTGTGCAAACCAACTTAGTTAAAAACTTTGTTGTGGCAGTGATTGGCCTGATTGCAGCGATTACGTTAGGTGTGCTGGCGACTCGAAGCATTTCTTCGCCCCTTGGAAGAATTAATGAAGGGTTAACTCAACTGAGTAAAGGGGATTTAAGCCATACACTGCCTGAAATAGGGAACGATGAGTTCACGGCACTTTCCGTCAAAGTGAATAGTTTGACCAATAATTTGCGAGAGTTAGTGGGGAATATTTTAGAACAAGAAAAACGCTTAATTACCATTACTAAAGAAAGTGTCGCCTTAGGTGAAAAAAGCTTACAAGGTGTGGATGAACAACGTAAACAAGTCACGGTAATTTCTACTAATACACAAGATGTGCAAAACACGAGTCGTAGCAATTTAAGCCAAATTAATGATGCTATGGAAGCGCTGCATACCGTGACCGCACAAAGCGAAGAAATTAGTGTGCTAGTTGCCCAAAACCGCAGTCAGGTAGACAGCCAAGCCCGACAGGCTGAAGCATCCGCAGATATTATAAATCGTTTAGATGGACACTCACGCAGTATTGGTAGCATTTTGGACGTTATTAAAACCATTGCAGAGCAAACCAATTTATTAGCACTTAACGCAGCAATTGAAGCCGCCAGGGCAGGGGAGCAAGGCAGAGGCTTCGCCGTAGTAGCCGATGAAGTACGCACCTTGGCAAATCGTACACATGACTCGACCGAAGAAATCGAGTCTATGATAGGCAACCTTCAAAAAGATGCTGAGAAAGCGGTAAAAGCAATAAATGCGGGCAGGGAACAAGCCCAAGAAGGGGTGGAAATTACCCAACAAGTATCTCAGCAGGTCGAAAGTATTCGAGAAATTATTGCTCGTTTAAGCCAAATAAATGAGCATATTGTGACAGACACCCAGCAGCAAGATGTATTACTGGCAGATGTAGCCTCAAGCTTAAATACCATTGTTGCTCTGGCTGACTCCAGTGCCCAGAGTACCCGCCAAGCCAATGAGTCGACTATGATGCTAGATGCGCAAACTGACAGCCTTAGAAAAGCGGTGGAGCGTTTTCAGCTTTAACTTTTTTTGTGGTGTGAATATCGAACAAATAATAACGAAAACAAAAACGCCGCTAACAAAAGCGGCGTTTTTATTACTTATAATCATGAAGCTTGTGAATTAAGCTAATTCAGATAAACACAGTTCGTCATGAATTTGCTTACACCACGATTTTACACGCGACTCAGTAAGCTCTGGTTGACGGTCTTCATCAATGCCTAAGCCTACAAAGTGGTTGTCGTCTGCCATCCCTTTAGAGGCTTCGAAATCGTAACTCTCAGTAGGCCATTGTCCTACTAAAATGGCACCACGGCCTTCAACGATATCGCGAACCATACCCATAGCATCAAGGAAATATTCTGCATAATCTTCCTGATCGCCACAGCCAAAAATCGCTACTAGCTTGTCGGTAAAATCAATGTCTTCTAGTTCTGGAAAGAAATCATCCCAGTCACATTGCGCTTCACCATAGTACCAAGTAGGGATCCCGAAAATAAGCAAATCAAACTCTGCTATATCTTCTTTGCTGCTCTTGGCAATGTCTTTTACATCAATTAGCTGTTTACCCAATTCCTTCTGGATCATTTTCGCAACATGTTCGGTATTACCGGTGTCACTTCCGAAAAACAGGCCAACGCTTGCCATATCAAACCTCTATTATTCGTTACTAGTTACTATACACCTGTGCTTAGCCAGAACCATTCAATGATTCCTTTTGCTAGGAAACCAATGGCTCCTAAGCCTAATACCCCATAAGTCACAACACGCCCAATTAACGGCACGTTATTTTTTGATAGGACATCGTGTACCGCAAAGCTCATCAATACAAATAGTATAAATAAACCGCCGTACAGCATGATGGATTCAATTAGCTCAAAGTTTTCTGCAAGCATAGTGTCTTTATTGGAAAAAATCTGGCGCAACTATATCACAGTATATACGCCTAGCAGAGTCAAAAAGGGTCAAAAAAAAGTAATAATAGGCATTCGCATCTTAGATAACGCTAACTAGCCGTCTTTTCTAATGTGCGAGCCACAATTGCATTGAAAACACTTGGTTTCTCAGCATGTAGCCAGTGTCCTGTACCCTCAATAATGTGGGCTTTGGCACTAGGGAAATATTTCGCAATTTCCTTCCTATAAGAATTATTAATGTAATCTGACTCGGCTCCTTTAATAAACAAGGTTACACCTGTAAAGGTCAAATTACTTTGAGGCCAATCAAGTATTTGTGAATAACTGGCAATTAATCCATCGACATTAAAACGCCATTTCCACTCGTTGCTGTCAGTTTGGTATAAGCTTTTAAGCAAAAACTGCTGTACACCAGGCTCTTTAACGTATTCAGAAAGGGCAATTTGTGCCTCTTTCCTATCACTTATCGCGTCAAGTGGGACGTTTTTAAGGCCATCGAACACTGCTTGATGACTATGTGAATATTTTACGGGGGCAATATCTGCCACAATTAAATGGCTAACACGGTCAGGGTTTAATAACGCAAATTGCATTACCACTTTACCGCCTAAGGAATGGCCTAAAAAAGCAGCTTTATCAATCTGGTAATTATCGAGTATTTCAACAACTCCCGTTACCGCAGCTTCCAACGTAAACCCGTTAGTCCAAGGGGATTGTCCGTGATCAGGTAAATCAATACTAATAATATTGTAGGTGCTTTCAAAGTGACGCTTAACGCCTGCTAAGTTATCAGCACTGCCAAACAAACCATGAACTAACACTAACCATGGAGAATCTTTTTGGGCTTCGGATAATTTGAAATGCAAAGACACTTTATACCCTATTAAAAATAGTAATTAAGACTAGTAGTGGGGGGGAATTTAAAAATGACAAGAGATAGATAGAAGGGGTAGCAGTAAATTTACTCACCGCTAACCCATTTTTATAGCACGAGTACTATGCGTTTACTGAATAGTCTTCCAACGACTTTCCGCTTTCAAGTGCTTCTTTATATACGCGAGGCATACGACCGATGCCTGTCCAAGGGTGGGTAACACCGTCGCTATCTGTTAATTTATATTTAACAGGGCGCTTTTTACCTACCTTTTTAGGGGCATCTTCATTTAATGATTGTAAGTCTTCGAAATTTAAACCCGCTTCTTCCATTTGTTTTTTAATTTCTTCAAGCTTGGCGCGTTTTTCTTGACCGACTTTTTCTTCTTCAAGCGCTTTTTCTTTTCTTTTATCAATAATATTTGCAAGTTTTTCTTGCACTGTTTCTAGCTCTTGAATGCTTAATTCCTTTACAGCACCTTGTAAACGTCTTCCATGGGTTAAAATATCTAAAAATTCGTTCATTTAATAACCTTTGCGTTTCGTAGTGGATTTTTCAGGCGAATCATAATTAAATTTAGCACAAAAAAAAAGCGGAGAAAGTCCGCTTTTTAATTTTTTAAGATAAATGGCTTAAAATTACATATTTGGGTAATTTGGTCCGCCGGCACCTTCAGGCACAACCCAACGAATATTTTGTGAAGGATCTTTAATATCACACGTTTTACAATGCACGCAGTTTTGCGCATTAATTTGAAAACGCTTAGACCCTTCCTCTTCAATAATTTCGTACACCCCTGCAGGGCAGTAGCGCTGTGCAGGCTCTGCATATTTAGGGTAATTAACTTCTAGTGGAATAGAAGCATCTTTTAATTGTAAATGACAAGGCTGCTCTTCTTCATGGTTTGTATTAGATAAAAATACCGAAGAAAGCTTATCAAAACTTAAAACGCCATCCGGTTTAGGGTAGCTAATTTCTTTAGCATCAGAGGCCAAATCAAGTTGAGCATAGTCTTTATGTTCGTCTTTCATGGTGAAAAACAAATTACCATTAAAGAAGTTCTGCTCAAGCGTATTAAATGCGCCCCCCCAGAAATTACCTAATTTATGAATAGCCGGTCCGAAATTACGTGAACGGAATAATTCATCATACACCCACGAATTTTTAAATTTATCGGTATAGCCAGTTAATTCACTTTCAGGGGCTTCTGCATTCTTCGCTAAAGCTTCAATAATAGACTCAGCAGCTAGCATGCCTGATTTCATGGCCGTGTGATTACCTTTGATTTTCGCAAAGTTAAGCGTTCCTGCTTCACAACCTACTAAAATGCCACCGGGGAACGTCATTTTAGGTAATGAATTAAAGCCACCTTTTGCAATTGCACGGGCACCATAAGAAACACGCTTACCGCCTTCTAAATATTGTTTAAAGACAGGATGGTGTTTTAATTGTTGGAATTCATCAAACGGGCTTAAGTACGGGTTGCTGTAGTTCAAATCGACGATAAGGCCTACGAATACCTGATTATCTTCTGCATGGTATAAATAACTACCGCCAGTTGCGTCGTTTAGCGGCCAACCAGCACTATGTACGACTAGACCAGGCTGATGTTTAGCAGGGTCGATATCCCAAATTTCTTTGAAGCCTATTGCGTAATGTTGTGGCGAAGCGTCTTTATCAAGCGAGAAATGCTCGATAAGGTCTTTACCTAAATGCCCACGGCAACCTTCTGCAAATACGGTGTATTTCGCTCGAAGTTCCATGCCCGGCATATAGCCATCTTTGGGTTGGCCATCTGCGCCAACACCCATGTCACCCGTTAATACACCACCAACACTGCCGTCGTCATTATAAATGACCTCTGAAGCGGCGAAGCCAGGGAAAACTTCTACACCCAGTTGTTCCGCTTGTTCAGCTAACCAACGACAGACGTTACCCATCGACACAATGTAGTTACCATCGTTATGCATGGTTTTAGGGGTAATCGCGTTTGGTAGGCGTTTTGATGATGATTCACTATTCAATAAATAAATATGATCTTCGGTCACTGGGGTGTTCAAAGGTGCGCCTTTTTCCTTCCAATCTGGAAAAAGTTCGTTCATTGCTCTAGGCTCAAATACCGCACCTGAGAGAATATGTGCACCCACTTCAGAGCCTTTTTCGACAACACAGACCATGAGCTCTTGGTTGTTTTCATTGGCAAGCTGCATAAGCTTGCAGGCGGTTGATAGTCCAGCTGGGCCGGCACCGACGATGACTACGTCAAACTCCATCGATTCTCGTTCCACGGGTGGCTCCTTATGTTCGATTTTTTATAGTGCACTATTGATGAAACAAATAATGCGATGTGTCAAAAACATGTAAATTAATTGTCGTCCTGAAAGGTAATCTAGGTTGACGTTTACGTCAACAGTAAGTACATTGCAGGGAGTTTACGTTAACGTTAACTAGCAGCACAAATACTGTGCAAGTAAACGTGGTGTTAATGATATTTTGGGTCTAGCCTTTTGAAAATGTCTTCGCCGCAACGCAAAGTTAGCATAAAGCACATTGTTTAAGTTTCAGAATGCGTGGTGAAGTAACGCTGTTTCCTTAACCGCTTATTAGCATGGAATAGCAACATACACCGACGAACTCAACAATTGAGGTAAATATGAAAATACTCGTCCCGGTCAAACGCGCGATCGATTATAACGTTAAAGTAAGAGTGAAGGCCGATAACTCTGGCGTTGATCTTACTAACGCTAAAATGGCTATTAACCCTTTTTGCGAAATTGCTGTTGAAGAAGCAGTAAGACTAAAAGAGAAAGGGATAGCGACAGAAATCGTCGTGGTTTCTATTGGCGATAAAAGCTGCCAAGAACAAATTCGTACTGCGTTAGCACTAGGCGCCGACCGCGGTATTCAAATTGATACAGACCAAAACCTAGATTCGCTTCAAGTGGCTAAGCTGCTTGCTAAAGTTGTTGAAGAAGAACAGCCTCAGTTGGTGGTGTTAGGTAAACAAAGTATTGATTCAGACAATAACCAAACTGGGCAAATGCTTGCTGCATTAACCGGTATGCCTCAAGGCACCTTTGCATCAGAAGTAGCGGTAGACGGAACAAGCGTTAACGTTACCCGTGAAGTTGATGGCGGTTTACAAACCGTTGCCTTAACGTTACCAGCCGTTGTGACCACCGATTTACGTTTGAACGAACCTCGCTATGCTTCGCTGCCAAACATTATGAAAGCGAAACGTAAGCCACTGGATGTTAAATCAGCTGCTGACTTCGGTGTAGCACTTGAATCTAACGTTAAAATTCTCAAAGTAACGCCACCGCCTCAACGTGAAGGTGGAGTGAAAGTGGCGGATGTTGCTGAGTTGGTCGAAAAACTTAAGAATGAAGCAAAGGTGATCTCATGACAGTTCTTGTATATGCCGAGCACGACAATGCTAGCTTGAAGTCAGAAACTGCAAAAATGGTTCATGCTGCAGCAAAAATGGGCGGCGACATTCATGTGCTTGTAGCGGGTGAAGGTTGTCAGGCTGTTGCTGACAGTGCTGCGCAAATTGACGGCGTAAGCAAAGTATTGCTTATCGACAATGCAGTTTACAAATATCAGCTTGCTGAAAACGTTGCCGATCTTGTGTTATCACTTGCTGATGATTACAGCCATCTATTAGCGGCCGCTACTACAACGGGCAAAAACTTCATGCCTCGTGTTGCTGCACTTTTAGATGTTGCTCAAATTTCTGACATCATTGGTGTTGAAAGCGAAGATACCTTTATTAGACCTATTTATGCTGGCAACGCTATTGCGACAGTACAATCGTCTGATAGCAAAAAGGTGATCACTGTGCGTGCCGCTTCTTTTGATGCTGCAACAACAGGTGGAAGCGCTGAAGTAACGACACTAGATGTGGTTAAAGAAAGCGAAAAATCTAGCTTCGTCTCTGAAGAGCTTACTGAGTCTGAACGCCCTGAACTAACCGCTGCTGAAGTGGTTATCTCTGGTGGTCGTGGAATGCAAAATGGCGAAAACTTCAAGTTACTTGAAGGTATTGCTGACAAACTTGGTGCTGCTATTGGTGCATCACGTGCCGCAGTTGATGCGGGCTTTGTACCAAATGACATGCAGGTAGGCCAAACCGGTAAAATCGTTGCACCGCAGCTGTATATTGCTGTAGGTATTTCTGGTGCTATTCAGCATCTTGCGGGTATGAAAGACTCGAAAGTCATTGTTGCTATCAACAAAGACGAAGAAGCGCCTATTTTCCAAGTAGCGGATTATGGTCTTGTTGGCGATTTATTTGATGTGTTGCCTGAACTAGAAAACACGTTATAAAAAAACGCGTTAAAAAAATCAAAAAAGGCTGCTTTCAAACGCAGCCTTTTTTAATGCTCGCAGTTACGGTTAAAAGCCGCAGGCGAGGGCAGTGTTAAACACGAACCACAGAATTATCTTCGCTTCCAATGCTAGACGGTAGATAAGCATCGGCGGCCCAATCGTTTTCCCACATTTCGCCATCAAGTAAGTAGCGGAATTGGTACTCATTATCAGTATCTAAATTAATAGTTACGGTAAAATCACCGCTTTTTAGTTTTTTCATTGAAAGAGGTTGTTTATCCCACTCGGTAAAGTCGCCCACTAAGCTCGCCTCATCGGCATTCTTTGCTTCTTCGGCAGAAAGGCGGAATGTTACTTTACAAATGGGTTTTGATTTCAGGTATTGCTTCTTCAGGCTCATGACAGTTCATCCCTTTTCACGTAACAAATTCGTTGTTGCATTGAGTCAGTGCAACTTTGCCTGCAAAGGCGCAGGTGTCTAAATAATCAACGATTATTGTTAATTTGGCAATCTTACATTTTAATTATGAGCGGATTTTTTTATATTAGGTCGTTATGTGCATTGTTTTGTTAACGATTACATAAATTCTAACAAACGAATACGAGCGCTTTGCACAGAAACACATTACACTAGAAAGCATAGAAAAATAATAAATCACGTATGGTTTAACTCTTTGTTCGCTTGACAAATATTTTCTATTTCAAGAGGCATATTTGGAGCGCAGGTTAAATGCTAGTACTACGTTATAGGGTAAATAATGAAAAACTCCATCTGGGTAAAAAGTGGTATACCTCTTATCATCATTTTAGTCGCGTTTGTTGTTGCGGCAATTATGATCTCTTCACGTAAGCCGCCAGAACAAATTCCCGTTGAAACGCAAGCCTTCCTTGTTGATGCCAAACCAATGGAATACCAACCGGTTAGCTTCGTGGTTGACTCGCAAGGCAACGTAGTGCCTCGCAACAAAACATCGCTTAGCGCGCAGGTAAGTGGCCGTGTAGTGAGTTTGTCCGATAAATTCATTGTTGGGGGCATGTTCCAAAAAGGGGATGTGTTAATTACTCTTGAACAAGATGACTACCGCACTGAAGTGAAGTTGGCTGAAGCTGAACTGGCTCAAGCGCATGCTGCGCTTCAAGAAGAACTCGCAAGAGGTAAAGTCGCCGAGCAAGAATGGCGTTCAGTCAGCAGTGTTGTGCCACCAGAGCTTGGCTTGCGTAAGCCTCAATTAGCCAAAGAGCAAGCGAATGTTAAAGCCTCAGAAGCAAAACTTGAGCGTGCCAAGCGTAACCTTGATCGTACCCAAATTAGAGCCCCATACAACGGCATAGTGGTTGAGCGAAACATCGATTTAGGTCAATTTGTTTCAGCAGGGGCCACAGTAAGCACTGTTTATTCAACGGACACCGCTGAGGTACGTTTACCTATCACCGATAAAGACTTGATGTTTGTTGATATTGGTAACCAATCAAGCAATCAATCTGATGTGACATTAAATGCTACGGTAGGTGGTAAAAATAGAACGTGGACCGGTAAGTTAGTTCGTTCTGAAGGTATTTTGGATTCAGGCAGCCGCGTGCTTTACGCCGTGGTTGAAGTTAAAGACCCTTATCAATTTAATGGTGGCGACAATGCGACACTTCGCTTTGGCCAATTCGTTCAAGCCAAAATCGTTTCTCATCAAAAGCAAGACTTAACCGTGATTCCTCGCTCCATTCTACGCCTTGATAACACAGTGCTAACCGTTAACGATAACCGCGAGATTGAAATTGTACCGGTAGACGTAGTACGTACCACAGCAGAACAAGCTTTCATTGGTGGCGGCTTAAACAGTGGCGCGCTGGTAGTAACCAGTGCGGTTCCGAATCCTTACAATGGTATGAAAGTAAGACTGCCAGGTGATGAGCCTGCCATGCCACCAGAAGCAGAGAACGATAAAAAGGCAGATAGCGAAATTGTAGGCGTTAAAGACGATACTACTGAAACCTCCCCTGTTTCTTCTGGGAGTAAGTAATGAGTCAGATTGATACGCAAAAAGGGTTAATCGCTTGGTTTGCGCGCAACAGTGTGGCGGCAAATTTGTTGATGTGGTTGTTAATTGTTGGCGGCCTATTTGGTGCCTTTAGTATTCAAAAACAAGTTTTCCCTAGTTTTGAAATAGACATTATCAATGTTCGCGTACCGTATTTGGGCGCTGCGCCTCAAGAAGTAGAAGAGGGCGTAATTTTAAAGATAGAAGAGTCGATTAAGAACTTAGAAGGCATTAAACAAGTCACCTCTACTGCGGTAGAGGGGATGGGTACGGTCAGCATTCAAGTTGAAGAAGATTACGACATTCAATCTTTACTCGATGAAGTGAAGGTGCAAGTTGATGCCATTCCTCTTTTTCCAGCCGACACAGAAAAGCCGGTTATCTATCGCCAGAAAATTCAACAGGATGTTATTTGGATTTCGGTATTTGGCGATGCCAGCGAACGTGAGTTAAAAGAGTTCGCAAAAGATATTCGAGATGACGTTGCCAATCTTCCCGGTATTTCAAGCGTGCAAGTTGTTGGAGCTAGAGACTACGAAATATCGGTTGAATTGTCTGAGGTAGACCTACAAAAATACAACCTTACCTTTGCAGATGCGGTCAGTCGTTTAAGTCAGTCGAGTATTGATTTACCTGGTGGGTCTATTCGCACCGAAAATGGCGATATTCTGCTTAGAACGAAAGGGCAGGCATATACTGGCTGGGATTTCTCCCAGATAGTGCTAGTCACCAATACTGATGGCACACGGGTGACGTTAGGCGATGTTGCTTATATTAACGATGGTTTTATTGAGAACAACCAATATGCATTGTTCGATGGAAAACCAGCAGTTAGCCTTCGTGTACAAGCGGTGGGTGATCAAAATGCATTAGAAATATCAGAACAAGTCAACGGCTATATCGACGAGAAAAAGAATGATTTTCCAGCACATATTTCCGCCGATACATGGGGAGATAGTTCATTTTATCTAGCAGATAGATTGAACATGATGCTTGAAAATATGTTTTTTGGTGGCCTGTTGGTGTTCTTAGTGCTGTCCTTATTTTTGAGAATAAAACTCGCGTTTTGGGTGATCGTTGGCCTGCCGGTTTGTTTTCTAGGTACGTTGTTAGTTATGCCTATTGATATGCTTGGTGTTTCTATCAACATGCTGAGTTTATTTGCCTTTATTCTTGTACTTGGAATAGTAGTAGACGATGCCATCATAATGGGGGAGTCGGCCTATTCCGAAATAGATGAGAAAGGGCACAGTACCGAAAATGTGATTGCAGGCGTTAAGAAAGTGGCTATGCCTGCTACCTTTGGTGTACTTACTACCATAGCGGCATTCTCACCCATGCTTATGGTGTCGGGTCCTTTTGGTGTCATTTGGAAAACCATTGGGCTCGTGGTGATCATTTGTTTGGTGTTTTCACTCATCGAGTCGAAGCTTATTTTGCCTGCACATTTAGTGCATATGAAACTAAAGCCTTATGATCCAGCAAAGGCCAACAAGCTGCAAAAATTTAGAGACTTTTTCAGTGAAGGTATTAAGCGTTTCATACACAATGTTTATGCGCCATTTTTAGAAAAGACAATTCGTAATCGTTACACCACGGTATCGGTTTTCTTAGCCATGCTAATTCTTACTATTGGTTTATTTGGCGGCGGTATTGTTCGATTTGTTTTCTTCCCCAGTATTCCTAGTGACTTCATGTTTGCAAGTTTTGAGCTAGAGCCAGGCTCTTCACTAAAACAGCGAGACGAAGTGCTTACTGCATTACGTGAAGGCATGATGCGTATGGATGAAAAAGTGCGTGATGATACAGGTGAAGGCGTAATTAAACACTCCATGGCATTTGATAACGGTGACTTGGGTGGGGAGGTATTTGCCGAACTGACCAAAGGTGAAACTCGTACCATGGCCGATTATGAAATTCATCAGCTGTGGCGCGATGAAATGTCTGAAATACCAGGTGTTAAGACATTCAGTATTGGCGCTCCGGGTGGCCCTGGTGGTGGTGCTGATCTTAGCTTCGAATTTAGCTCTGGTGATATTGCGTCTTTAAAAGCCGTAAGTGATGAATTAAAAAGTATCTTGTCAGGTTACGACGGCGTAACCGATATTAATGATACGTTCTCAGGTGGTAGTGAAGAGATTCAATTAGCATTGAAACCTCAAGCCGACGCATTAGGTATTACGCTACAACAACTAGGGCAGCAAGTGCGTTTTGGCTTTTACGGCGCAGAAGTTCAGCGTATTCAACGTGACGATGAAGAAATAAAAGTCATGGTGCGTTACCCAAGAGCAGAACGTAGTTCTATTGAACACTTAGAAAATATGCGTATTCGTGCGCCTAACGGCCAAGAGATACCTTTCCAGCAAGTGGCTAGCTTTACCGTAGGCGAAGGCTTCGATTCTATCATTCGTGTAGATGGCAGCCGCTCTGTTACTGTCACCGCCGTAGTAGACAAGGCGTTGATGGATCCGTCTGAAATTACGGGTGAGGTTATCGAATCTGTTATGCCTGATTTGTTAGCACGCTATCCTAAAGTGGATTTCCAGTTACAAGGAAATGCAAAAGAACAAGCTGATGCAATGATGAGTTTGGCGCAGGGCTTATTGTTTGCGTTATTTGCGATTTACGCGCTATTGGCTATACCCCTTAAATCTTACAGCCAACCGTTTATCATCATGTCAGTCATACCATTTGGTGTGGTAGGCGCTATTATTGGGCACTTAGTATTAGGCATGGCGGTAAGTGTACTGTCGATTTGTGGCATTATTGCGTTATCCGGTGTAGTGGTTAACGACAGCTTGATTATGGTGGACTTTGTTAACCGAGCACGCCAAGAAGGCCATTCATTAATGCGCGCAGCCATTAGTGCTGGTACGCAGCGTTTTCGCGCGATTATATTAACGTCGTTAACCACCTTTATGGGGCTAATGCCAATTGTATTTGAGCGAAGCCTACAGGCACAAATTGTTATTCCTATGGCAATTTCGTTGGCCTTCGGTATTTTGTTTGCCACGATTATTACCTTACTACTAGTACCTGCCTTGTACCTCATATTGAATGACATTAAAAATGTATTTAAAGGTAGAAAGCATACTGAGTCTGTTGGTTCGGCATCGATAGAGCAGCACTAACACGGGCTAGTGAATAGAAAAACTCCCGTCTAGTTCGGTAAACGGATTATAAAAACACCGCATTGGTTGGCCAATGCGGTGTTTTTGTTTGCATTTTGTACGATTAGCTATATACTGTATAAATAAACAGTATATAGGTGAACGCGATGACTACAGGTGTTAAAGCAGTTGATCAACTTATTGAAAAGTTCGGAATATTATCTTCGCCAGGGCAAGATAAGTTCCAGCGCTTAACCCATTTATTTGGCGGTGATAAACGGGCGGACTCGTTGCCTTTTTGTATGTATCAAAAAGTAATGGGCGCGCCTGTGTCTCGTCGATTTACAGTCCACCACTTTTATCTGCCCTACAAAAACTGCAAGTTAGCCAGTTTCATGTTTAATGAAAAAGGCGAATTAATAGAGCAGGTTTATTTTACCAAGATGTCTCGGATGGTGAATGTTTGCCGTAAGTTGCAGCGTATTCTCTTGGAAGAAAAGGACCTGCGTGAATATGCATCCCAAGGAATGCTGCAGCAGGGAAAGCGTCAGAAGGACAGGGAATGGGCGCAGACGGAGCAATTTGCGGCCTAATCACTTGTGTAGCTGCAGTGTAGAGCTATGGCATGAATGCATTAAGGCAAGTGTCACTGAGTCACTAGCAACGACCAAACGTGCTAACGGGCAAGGGCAAACTGCAGAAATAAAAGCTAAAAGCTAAAAGCCCAAAGGCATAGGCTCAAAATAGAGAATAAAAAAGCGAAGGGTCGTTAAAACGACACCTTCGCTTTTTTGTGTTTATCACTCTTAAATGCAGTGCTTGATAAGGCTAAGAATAAAAGTGCAGATCAGATCTGCACTTTTAACCTAAATCAAAATAGTGCTTAGTAGAAAGAATACTTCACTTCAACACCAAGAATACGTGGCTCGTTCACAATACCGGTAAGGTTTGCGAAGTCGATCGCACCTTTAACGTTATCTTCATCGGTAATGTTACGACCAAACAAGGCTACTGTGTAGTTATGTTCGAAGTTTTCGTAACCAATACGTAAACCGCCTTCAAAGTTGTCATCAGTCGTAAATTCAACCGCTTCGTAAAGGAAAAGGTTAGTTTCGCCCTGGAATGCCCAATCAGTAAAGATGAAGAATTCGCCGTCGTCACCCATAGGTACGGTGTAACGTGCGGTAAAGTTAAAGATTGATTCTGGCGCTTGAGGGAATGGGTTACCATCAATTGATGCTGAGAAGCCATCGGCGCGAGGATCTAATACTGTGCAGTAACCTGTGAAGCCTGCATCAGCACTTGTACCACAAGGTGCCACAGTTAATGTATCGTCTTTAATTTCTGTGTGGTTATAACTATAACCAGCAGTGAAAGTAAGTTCGTCTGTCGCTAGCCATTGGGCATCAACTTCAAACCCGTAGGCTTCACCTTTATCGGCGTTAACAAGCGCAGTAAAGTTGTTACCACCACCAATAGCTGAAAACTGCATGTCGTCTACTGTGTAATAGAAAGCAGCAGCATTTAGGCGCAAAGTATCATCTAGCAAGTCAGACTTAACGCCTACTTCAAATGAGTTAATGGTTTCTGCTTCAGCTACAGAAGGAGAGCCTTCAAAGGCTACATCGCGGCCTTGAATGGTTTGCGCGCGAAAGCCGTTAGCATATCGAGCAAATACTGACATATCGTCAGTAACACGATAGTTGGCGCTAAGCTCATAGCTCATTTGACCGTCGTCTACGTGAATATCATCATATTCTTGTACGCCAGCAAAACCGATAAGTACCGCGAAGCCATCAACGTTTTGTTCACCAACAATAAGCGATTTGTCATCGTGAGTGTAGCGAAGGCCACCAGTAATGTTTAGCTTCTCGTTAACTTGGTAAGAAGTCTGTCCAAACAATGCCCATGTTTTGTTGTCATGGAATACGGTTGTTGCACCGAAGAAGCCATCAACACTGGTTACATTGAAAGACGCGTCATAATAGAACGCACCTACCTGCCAGTTCATAGCATCTGTTGTGTTGCTTGAAAGGCGGAATTCTTGAGTGTATTGCTCTAGGTCGTTTAACTTATCTTGGGTAACGAAGTTTTGGCTCGCAATGCTATCACCGTCTACGTCACCTAAGCTGTAACCGTCAGCCGTTTCTATTGCAGAAATAGACGTGAAGGTTACGTCATCCATGTCGTATTCAAGTTTTAATGAAGTACCAAAACCGTCATATTCTTGAGGGTTGTTATCAGCACCTGTGCCTAATAGGTCACTATCATAGCTTACGGTGTCACGATCATAACTGGCATTTAGGCCATTTTCGCCTTTATTGAAAACGTTGCCACGGAAGATAGAGGCTGTGCCTTCTAATTCACGGCCGTGTACATTTAACAATGCAGAGAAGTCGTCAGACGGTTCCCAAAGAAGCTGTAAGCGGTATGCTTTCTCGTCAAAGCCACCAAGCGCATCTTTTTGGCCTGTTGCAGCATTGTCGATGTAATCATCACGCTCTTGTGAAAGTACAGACAAGCGTGCAGATAGCTCGTCAGTTAAACCGCCGCCTACTGCGCCTTCAAAGTTCATAGTACCGTAAGAACCAAAACCGGCTTTAGCGTAACCTTCTAAATCTTGTGTAGGTTTTACGGTATCGAACTTAATGATACCTGCTGTCGTGTTGCGGCCAAACAAGGTGCCTTGTGGGCCACGTAATACTTCAACTTGTTGCACATCAAAAAGTGGGAAGCTTTTCAGTACCACATTTTCCATTACCACTTCATCCATGATAATAGAAACAGGCTGTGAAGCGGCTAAATCGAAGTCAGTGTTACCTAGGCCACGAATATAGAAACGTGGCGCTACGCGACCGTTTGACGATTCAGCGTAAAGGCCAGGCACACGAACGGCCAATGCAAGAATGTCTTCACCACCTGAAAACAAGCTTTCAAATTTTTCACCACTTAGGGTCGCTACAGAAATAGGTACTTCCTGAATTGACTGGGTACGTTTTTGCGCTGTTACGGTAATTTGTTCAAGAGCCGTTTCTTTTTTTTGTATTGTTTCTGCTTCTTGAGCAAGGATTGAAGTACTGAACGCTGCACTAACTGCAAGCGCCAAAGAGGCTAGTTTATGTGTTCTCATGTGTCCACCAAGAGTTTTGAATTATACTTTTGTAGTGTTTTTCGGTACAGAAAAAGCGGTCTGTACGCGGCGTAGCATTTTACACAAACTAGGTAATAAAAACTTATCATTGTTGTAAATATTTATTTTCTTATGAACTTGGCGCGATATTGTGAGGGCGATAAACCGGTATATTTTTTGAAAAGCCGAGTGAAAGAACTGAGGTCCTCGTAACCCACACTATTCACAATGGATTCAAGAGGAGACATAGATGTTTCTAAAATTTTTCGTGCTTGTTCTAACCGTAAACCTTGTAAATATTGAATAGGCGTTATTGCACAGGCTTGCTTGAAACGCCTTATTAATGTGCGCTCAGTCATATTATGTTCGTGGGCAACATGTTTCAGCGTGAGCCGTTTTGTAAAATGTTCTTCCAAGTAATTTTGCACTGCTAACACATCTTTATCTTGGTGAAATTTATGCTGGCGACTGCTTGCATACACGGTTTGATTCGGCCTGGAAAAATCGAGTACATGAGACTTGGCAGTATCACTGGCCACTTGATGACCGCAATAACGTTCTATAAGCAAAATAGCCAAATCTATCCACGCCATACCGCCACCTGCACAAAAAATAGCATCTTGTTCAGTTACCATCTTTTCAGACTGCAAATTAACATTGGGATAATGAGAGCGAAATTTATCAGCATAGCCCCAATGGGTAGTGGCAACTTTATTATCAAGTAACCCTGACTCTGCTAACAAAAAAGTTCCGGTGCAGTTACCCGCAATATCTGCCCCTTGTTTTTGCAGCCGTTTGATATGTACTAGTTGATTCGCGTTTTCTTGTAAAACCGTATCAATATCGCCGCCAATTGTGGGGATCAGCAAAATATGGGTGTCTGTCACATCTTCAATAGCAATGTTAGGGGTTAGCAGTAACTGGTTAGTACAGTGAAAAGGTTTGCCGTGAAAACTCGCCAGCTGAACTTTAAATTTAGGGGTGGTGGGTTGGTTATGAATGCGCTGCCAACTGATGCCTGCAAATGCGAAGACATCGAGTGCGCCAGTGATGGCAGAAGCCAAAGCTTGATCAAATCCTAATACGGTCACGACGAACGGTGGTTTATTCATAAAAATAATACAGTTTATTAAATACGATAACTAACGGTGATTGTTGGCGTAAATGGCCATGATTGTGTCATAAATGACAATAATGGCATGATAACGAATATGACACAATGCATTAACAATTTGCTCAAGGACTTTATTATGGCTGACCAACTTATTCCCCGTCGGGAAATGCAATTCCAACTCTATGAAGTATTAAATACACAGTCTTTGTGTGAAAAACCCCGTTTTGAAGAACATAACGTTGAAACGTTTAATGCCGTTATTGATATGGCAGAAAAAATGGCTGAAGAGCTGTTTCTTCCTCACAACGCTATCGCTGATAAAGATGAGCCTACTTTTGATGGCAAAAAAGTCACCATGATAGATGAGGTTAAAAAAGCCTTTGATACTTATAGGGAGTCAGGCTTTATTGCAGGTCACTTCGATTATGAAGATGGCGGAATGCAATTACCCGTTACCATTATGAATGCGTGTGCGGGTTACTTCTTAGCGGCAAATCCTTCCACTACAGCGTATCCTTTTCTTACTGCTGCGGCGGCAAATGTGGTGAAACATTTTGCCAATGAAGAAACCAAGCAAGCTTTTTTACCTAAAATGCTAACAGGTGACTTTACCGGCACTATGGCATTAACTGAGCCTCATGCGGGCTCTGGCTTGGCAGATATTCGCACATCGGCAACGCTTCACGAAGATGGCACGTATCGCGTGAAGGGCAGTAAGCTTTATATCTCTGCAGGCGAACACGAATTATCAGACAACATTGTTCATTTGGTATTAGCGAAAATTCCTGGCGGCCCTGCGGGCGTAAAAGGTATTTCATTATTTGTTGTTCCTAAATACCGTCTAGATGAAAACGGTAACCCTGGCCCCCGTAACGACGTCACTCTGGCTGGGCTTATTCATAAAATGGGTTATCGCGGTACGACCTCTACTGCACTTACGTTTGGTGAGAACGGTGACTGTCATGGTTATCTCGTGGGTGAACCACACCAAGGCTTGCGTTACATGTTCATGATGATGAATGAAGCGCGCATTGGTGTAGGTTACGGCGCTGCCATGATTGGTTATCGTGGCTATCGCTATTCACTTGAGTATGCAAAAGATCGTACCCAAGGGCGTGCTGCGCCGAAACTAGCTCCAGAAGATGAGGCAACACCAATTATTAACCATGGTGATGTGCGTCGCATGTTGTTAGCGCAAAAGTCCTATTGTGAAGGTGGCATGGCACTGTGTTTATATGGCAGCACCTTAATTGATGCGTTGGAGACGGAAGAAGACACCGCAAAACGCACCGAAATTTCCCAGCTACTCGAGCTACTTACCCCAGTATTTAAAGCGTGGCCTTCTGAATTTGGCCCTAAAGCTAACGACTTAGCCATTCAAATTCTTGGCGGCGCTGGTTATACCCGAGAATACCCAGTAGAACAGTGCTGGCGGGATAACCGTTTGAACCCTATTCACGAAGGAACAAATGGTATTCAAGCCTTGGATTTACTAGGCCGTAAATTATGGCAAAGCGAAGGCAAAGGGCTACAAGTATTAATGGCCCGTGTTTCTGGCGACATGAAAGCGGCTACAACACCACGAGCCCAAGCACTAGCGGCAAAACTTAAACCTTACCTTGACCAACTTGGCGGGCTCATTCAACAAGCGGCGGGTGACTTACGTTCAGATAAACAAGCCGTGTTACTGACTAACGCAAGCTGCTTTTTGAATATCTTTTCTGCCTGCGTAGTGAGTTGGATTTGGTTACGCCAAGCGAATGTTGCCGAGCAAGCATTGGCTAATGGCGCAAGTGGTCAAGACGGCGATTTCTACGAAGGAAAAATGGCAGCTGCTGAATACTTCCTCAATTGGGAATTACCGCTAGTGAAACGTGATATAGAAGTCATTACGTCACAAGAACCAACCTGTGAAAATGTGAAAGCCAGTTATTTCTAATAACGGCTTCAAGGGCATAACAATGACATACCAACAATGGCACATTGCAAAAAATATTAAGGCGGGGCAATAAAATGGTGGCATCAAACGTAGAAGGGAAACATATCCTTATCACAGGGGGCGGCTCAGGTATTGGCGCAGCCTCGGCCAAAACCTTATGTGAGCGCGGGGCATTGGTCGGTGTTGCCGATTTGAATATGGATGCAGCAGAAGCCTTAGTGCATCAGCTCAAAGAAGCGGGCGGTAATGCCTATGCGGTAAAAGTAGATGTTACTGAGCCTGCACAAGTGAATGCCATGTTTGAAGTGGCGTTTTCACAGCAAGCCAAGCTAGACGTAATCATCAATAATGCGGGTATAGACCATTTCCCAGCGCCCCTTACTGAAGTAGACGATGCTATGTTCATGAAGAACATTCAGGTGAATCTAGCGGGCGTGTGGTATTGCATGAAAAATGCGCTTAAACATATGACCGTAAATGGTGGTGGTCATATTATTAACATTGCGTCGGTAGCGGGCTTACGCTCCGCGCCTATGATCAGTGCCTACAGTGCATCTAAACACGGAGTTATTGGCTTAACTAAATCGGCAGCGGTGGAATATGCCCGTGCGAATATTCGCATTAATGCGGTGTGCCCAAGCTTTGTTGACACGCCAATGGTACAGGGCGTGTTGTCTAAATTAGACGAACGTGGACAAAAAGCCATGGTGGGAGCAAACCCCATGAAGCGTTTAGGCAAACCTGAAGAAATAGCGAATGCGATAGCATGGTTGTGTAGTGACGAGTCTTCATTCATGACAGGACAATCGGTTGTACTTGATGGCGGCATGTTGGCCTAATCACCCAATTTCTTGAGTTTGATAAAAGTTATTGCGTTTGATGAAAGCGCGACAGATTTTAAAAAAGGGAAAACTATTATGAAAAATTTATTCGATTTAACTGGCAAGGTTGCTTTAGTAACAGGTGCTAGCCGAGGTATTGGTGAATCAATCGCACGTTTGTTAGCGCAATATGGCGCACATGTTATTGTGTCTAGCCGTAAAATTGATGGCTGTGAAGCAGTAGCCTCTTCAATTCGTGATGCAGGTGGTAAAGCAACAGCGCTTGCATGTCATGTTGGCGATATGGAGCAAATTACCGCTGCTTTTGCCGAAATTAAAAGCGAATTCGGTAAGCTAGATATACTCGTGAACAATGCGGCAGCTAACCCGTACTTTGGTCATATCCTAGATACAGATTTAGGCGCTTACGACAAAACAGTAGACGTGAACATTCGTGGCTACTTCTTTATGTCGATTGAAGCGGGCAAAATGATGAAAGAGCAGGGCGGTGGCGTCATTCTTAACACGGCTTCAGTGAACGGTGTAACACCTGGTGACATGCAGGGTATTTACTCTATTACGAAAGCAGCCGTTATTAGCATGACGAAATCATTCGCAAAAGAATGTGGAAGCTTAAATATTCGCGTTAATGCGTTATTACCTGGCTTAACTGATACTAAGTTTGCCTCAGCACTAACTTCAAATGATCAAATTTTGAAGCACGCGCTTAAAGTGATCCCACTAGGCCGTGTTGCCGATCCGGATGAAATGGCAGGTACGGTATTGTACTTAGTGTCTGACGCATCTAGCTACACCACAGGCACGACAGTGGTGGTTGATGGTGGTATGCTAGCGTAAAAAACGCTAACGAGATTTTACCATGCATATATGGGTTGACGCAGATGCGTGTCCCAGTGTGATTAAAGACATACTTTTTAAGGCAGCCCGACGTACCGGTCTGCCTTTGTCTTTAGTTGCTAATCATTCTATGTCTGTTCCACCAGATAAACATATTACGTTAACTATCGTGCCTTCTGGCTTTGATGCCGCAGATGATTATATTGTTGAAAAGATAGAAGCCGGTGATTTAGTGATTACCGGAGACATTCCTTTGGCTGCCGATATTCTGGCCAAGAACGCCAAAGCCATGAACACCCGGGGCGATGAATACGACAAATCATCCATCCGTGCCGCGCTTACTATGCGAGACTTTATGGATACCATGCGTTCAAGCGGTGAACACACGGGTGGCCCTAAAGCGTTTTCTCAGCGAGATAAACAGAATTTCGCCAATGCGTTAGATAGAATGATTACCGCGGGCACACGCTAACGCGAGGGGTTTGATCTTTATCTCAACTGAGATAATTTGAGTGACTCGCTCAAACAAAAAAAGGGCTACGTTTTCATCACGTAGCCCTTTTTAATTTTTATTATTTAACCGAAAAGCCTATCTTTTAAAACTTAGCTTATTTAAAGCTTAGCGCACTTAAATATCAAAGCTCTTAAAACTAGAGCACAGATACTAAGGCTTTCGCTAACGCTTCAACGTTTTCGTTATTAATACCCGCAATGTTTACGCGGCTAGAGTCAACAAAGTAAACACTGTGTTTTTCACGAACTTCACGCACTTGCTCAGGTGTAATACACAAGAACGAGAACATGCCTTTTTGATCGTTAACAAAGCTGAAGTCTTTTGGCGAACCATTGTCGTGCAAGTTCTTAACCAGCATGGCACGTAGCGTTTTCATACGGTTACGCATTTCATCTACTTCATTAACCCATTCTTGATTAAGCGCTTCGTCAGACAAGATAATATCAACCAACGCACCGCCGTAGCTAGGTGGCATAGAGTAAATACCACGAGCAATAGATTGAATTTGGCCTTGAGCAATTTTGCGTGTGCTGGTATCAGCAGTAATGATGGCAGCAAGACCAACACGCTCACGGTATAAACCGAAGTTTTTAGAGCAAGATGCCGCAACAATCACTTCTGGTAGGTTTTCAACCAAAAGACGAAGGCCATACGCATCTTCATCTAAGCCTTCACCGAAACCTAAGTAAGCCACATCAATGAAAGGTAGGAACTCACGCTCTTTAGCAACCGCTAGTACTTCGTCCCACTGTGCATTCGTTAAATCTGCACCCGTTGGGTTGTGGCAGCAACCGTGAAGTAACACGATATCGCCTTTCGCTGCACCGCGAAGGGTATCCATCATGGCATCGAAGCGAATGCTAGCAGACGCTTTATCGAAGTACGGGTAGGTTTCAATTTTAAGACCAGCAGAACCAATTAACGGGATATGATTAGCCCATGTTGGGTCGCTTACCCATACTTTAGCGTTCTCGTTACAACGAACCAGTAATTCTGAAAGAATGCGAAGTGCACCACAACCACCTGGCGCTTGAACCGCGGCAACACGGTCAGCAAGTAATACAGGGCTGCTCTTGCCTAAAAGCAAAGTAAGCATGTTGTCGATGTAACCCTGATTACCTTGTGGCGTAATATAGGTTTTGCTGGTTTCACGTTCTAACAACAGTTGTTGCGCTTTCGCTACGCTAGTAAGAATAGGGGTATTACCTTGCTCATCTTTATAAACACCGACACCTAAGTCGATTTTATGAGAATTTAAATCTTCACGATAAGCAGCTGACAAACCAAGTATTGGGTCTGGGGCGAGATGGGGTAATACTTCAAACACGATATTTCCTCGTTGCAATGCAAAAAATAGCAGGCACGCATTATGCCACCGATGGTAGAAAAAACGACCCTTTATAGTAGAAAATATGTCATTAAATTGGTATTTGTGGTGTAAAACGAAATACACATCACAAAATTACGTGTCAGTTAATACTCATCAGATGCATGTCACTTGCGCCTATGTGTGTAGTGCTAGGCAGAACACGACTTAACCGATAATAAAATGTTGGTTGCCCACTACGTCACCGCGCGTATTAAAAGTACGTTCATACCAATGTATTTGTTGGTGGCTATTTACAAGAAGCAGAGTAGAAGTACGAGTACCATATTCTGGTGATTGGATAAAAATAGACGACAGACGTTTTTCCCATTCATACCCAATGCCTGTGTTAGGCAGCGTATGATCAGATGCTTTGTCTTCGTCTTTTAAAATGGCGAAAAGTGCCTCAGTATCAAGCTGATTATTTTGGCTCACGTAATCGGTTAACGACGCTATTCCTTTGGTGACTTTCGGCCAAGGTGTCGTTAAGTTAGCGTTGGATAAACCGTAAACACCTTGGGTTAACGTAGCGTGGGTGTCTTCGAAGTTGTTGTACACCGCGAGTGATTTTACATCACCATAAACCAAATTATAGCCATTATACTTGTGCCGGTTTGCACGTAATACGTTAAGGTAGGTGGGCTGTTTCATTGCTTCATCAATAAGCCAATCTGCCACTAAGCCGCCGCGAGAAATAGCATCGGTTTTTATCGTCTCAGGAGCTCTAATATTGGTTAAGGCGGCCACTTTTCCGTTACGCGTAACTCCCATCCAAGTGCCGTGAGCCTGTAAATCATGGCCTGCAAGCACATGTGGGTGATTATTCCAAAACCCAGACACAGCAGTGGGTCTAGCGTGAAATTCATCTCTATTTGCCGCAATAACCAAAGGGAATTCCTGACTTTGGTCTACTGCAATAAACAATATGCACATATACAACTTTACTCGCTGACTGTTGTGAATAATGAACACGGTAACCGCATTCAATATCATGTAAAGGTGGTGGATTGCCGCTAACTTTTTTATGCTTACCCGCTAAAACGTAGTAAGAGAATAACAAGAATGAAAAAAACGATTCATCATCAGTTAGTGGGCAATAAGTTACCACGCAAATGGCCACACTGGCTAAGTGCTTGCGGCAGTTTTATTTTAACTAAACGGGGGTGGCGAGTGGAAGGCGAGCTCATCAACGATAAAAAAGTGATATTGGCTGTTGCTCCACATACGTCGAACTGGGATTTCTTTATAGGCATACTGGTGGTGTTTGCGTTAAGAATTAAGGTTAACTTTTTTGGCAAACACACCATTTTTACACCCCCTTTAGGCTATATTGTGAGGAAACTTGGCGGCATACCCATAGAGCGAAGTAAAGCACATGGGGTGGTGAATAATATCGTACGTCAGATACAAGACAGCGAAGAAGTAGTATTGGCCTTGGCACCAGAAGGGACACGAAAAGGCGTATTTCCTTGGAAAACCGGTTTTATGTACATTGCTAAAGAGGCCAATATTCCCATTCAGCTGCTAGGGCTTGATTACGCCAAGAAAACCGTTGTACTTGGCCCAATTATTGACCAAATAGATAATATTGAAGAACAAATGCAAACTATTTATGCGTTTTATGCTAACGTTTGCGCCCATTATCCAAAAAACTGTATAACCAGCTAACGTAACGGAGCGTTCACCCGTGTCAAAACAGGGATTTACAACCCGGCAGGTTCACGCAGATCGTTTGCTCAATACCCCAGAGCATGGCGGCGTGCATACCAGCACTTCTAATTCTGTACTTTTCGAATTTTCTGATGCCCAAGGTATCATTGATGCTTTTCAGGGCAAACGTGCAGCCCACGTATATTCGCGCTCATCATCTCCGTCGGTTGCCGCATTGCAAAATATGCTTAACGACCTTGAGGGCGGCTTAGGGGCTTTATGCTTCTCAACAGGGATGTCTGCCATTAGCAGTACCTTGTTTTCGCTTTTAAAAGCTGGCGATCACCTTATCGTTAGCCAATATCTGTTTGGGAATACGCGAAGCTTCTTCGATACGCTTGCCGATTATGGTGTTCAGATTACCTTTGCTGATGTAACGGATATCCAAAACGTTAAAGAAGCTTATTTACCTAACACGAAAGGGGTCTATACTGAAACGGTAGCCAACCCGGTAACCCAAGTTGCCGACCTACGTGCTATCGGTCAGTACTGCGAAGAGCGTAATATTTTGTTTATGGTTGATAACACCATGACACCGCCACCGCTTTTTTACGCCAAAGAACTAAAAGCCTCGTTAATATTTTGCTCACTGACCAAATACATTTCTGGTCATGGTAATGTGTTGGGCGGTGCTGTTATTGATACCGGCCTGTTCAATTGGAAAGGCTTTGGAAACATTAAAAGTGCTTACCAAGTTGCCGATGAAGCCCAATGGGGTTTAACACAAATTAAGAAAAAAGGGTTACGCGATTTAGGCGCCACACTGGCCCCTCAGTCTGCAACCGCCATTGCGTTAGGTATGGAAACGTTAAGCTTGCGCTTAGCTCGAGCATGTGAGAATTCACAAAAGCTCGCTATGTTTTTAGATAACCACCCCAAAGTAAAACACGTATTTTATCCTGGGCTGGCTAGCCACCCGCAGCACTTTATGGCGCGAGAGCAGTTAAAAAGAGGCTATGGCGCTATTCTTAGCTTTACCCTTGTTGATGATATTGACCCAGTTCAATTCTTAAATGCCCTAGAGTTGGTAATTTGCGCTACGCACTTAGGTGATAACCGTACGCTGGCGTTGCCTGTTGCTCCAACGATTTACTTTGAAAATACAGCAGAAGAGCGGGAAGCTATGGGTGTTTCAGATACCATGATAAGAATATCGGTAGGTATTGAAGATACCGACGATCTTATTAATGATTTTACGAATGCCTTCGACCGCAAATATGCAGCAGAATAAATTCTCTGTTTCATTGATTTAACGTCAATTTCACTTTTTGTTCGTCATCGGAGCAGTAACGAACAAAAAGTGGTGTTATTATCAATTCTGCAAGAAGTAGCTAGATCCTTTTCATCGCATTAATTCTCTTAGTTGTGTTGTGGCAAACTCGATTGATTCTGGGTTAGCAGTGAGAGGATCAGCTTCTTGCCCTTTCTTTCCATTTAAATCCCTCCAACCATGCAATGTCTAATTTACCGTTCCGTATTCCTGTTAGTCATATTACGCTAATGAATTCTATAACACGGGTCATTCATCAATTAAATTCGAACGATAGGTGGGTATTTTCCTAATATATATTCGATTTACAGTCTTTTATTATTTACACACTAAATTAATAGGAGAAATGTAATGACGTCTATTCTTGTTGTGTATTCAAGCCTTAATGGCGAAAACAGTAAATCAACCGAGCTCGCTGACTATTATCTTCAGTCACGTGAGGGCAGCGAAACATCGGTTACAAAAGTTGATGTAGCAGAACTAGCGTTGGCACATCTAACCGGTGAAGAAATGCAAGCGTGGATGACAGACGCTAGCGAGCGTACTTCTTCACAAAAGCGTTTAGCTGCGGTTTCCGATGACCTCGTTGCACAACTTCAAGCGGCAGATGAAATTGTGCTAGCAGTTCCTATGTACAACTTCGGTATTCCTTCTTCACTTAAAGCCTATTTCGACCGTATTGCACGGGCGGGTATTACCTTTAAATATACTGAAACTGGGCCGGTAGGTTTGCTTGAAGGCAAGCAAGCGAAGGTATTTGCTAGTCGAGGCGGCGTTTACGAAGGCGGTGATTACGATACACAAACACCATACTTAACTCACTTTTTAAATTTCATCGGTATTACTGACGTGAAATTTGTTTATGCAGAAGGACTTAGTATGGGTGAAGACAGTGCTAATGAAAGTATCGCTAATGCGAAGGGTAAAATAATTGAACTAACCCAAAAAGTCGCTGACTAAATCTATGCAGTTAGCAAAACGCAATGAGTGCGTTTGAGCTAAAGTGTGTTCCAAGTTGAGTGTGCTTGATTGCCCCGCATATTATGCGGGGCTTTTTTATGCGCGGCTTTTTATTCAGAGATTTTCATATCAGGGATTTGTCGAATTGAGTAATTTCCACTTAGGGTTTACAGCCTAATAGTCAATCGCTCGATTCTCTGGGTATAATGTGGGCATAACTAAAAAATAAAGTCGTTATTATGCAGAAATTGTCTTCCCTTGTTTTAGCTTCTAGTATTACGCTTCTGCTTAGCGGATGCGCCAATACAGATTCAACTACTGAATTAAACGCTAAAAGTAGCTCCGCCCAAAGTGACACCCTTTCATCTAGGGCACCTAAAAGTATCCGTAATGAGCCAATTGCTTCCTACACTCCCGACATTGAGCAGGGCCCTGTACAGTATTCAGAAAACGGTGAGATTACCTTAAAACAAATTATGGCAGACCCACAATGGTTGGGCCGAGCGCCGACCAATATGGGGTGGTCAATTGATGGTAGCCACATTGTTTACGAAAGAGAACAACCTAACAGCAAGCTAAAAGATGTTTATATAGCGAGTCTTAATGCGGCAGATAAAAGTGTAAAAGCTCCATTATCTCAATTACACCAATATAAATACGATGAGCGGGTAGAGCGTGAAGACGGTGTCATTGCTTATCGATTTAAAGACAGCGTATACGTGCAATTCACCAATAATGAAGTTGTGCAACTTACCCGTGGTGGTAGTTTTCTATCATCATTATCTTTTATGACTGATGGACGTTTAATGGCATTAAGTGGCAATAGCGCCATTGCCATAGACCTAACGAACGGCAGCAGAGAAGAATTGGTAAGTTGGGCATTCAGCGATGAACCAGAACCAGTCGCCGCGCCAAAAGATTATATTGCCGAGCAGCAACAATCATTAATTCAGTATATTGCTAAAAAGCGTAAAGATCGTGAAGCGAAAGCAAATGCGCAAGATACGCTTGCGGCAAATAACACCAGTATTGCCCCTGATGCATTTTATTTTGATAAAACCCATAAGCTAGTGGGCGTGAGTGTATCTCCGAAAGGGAATTTTGCGATTGTGGCGACCACGCCTGATACACCTTCCCGAGACGATAGTGACATTATGCCGCACTACATTCAGGAAGACAGCCGCATCGCGAGCAAGCCGGTACGTAGAAAAGTAGCCGATGCTGAACCGATTAATCATCAACTTTGGCTTTTAGACTTAGCAAGTGGTGAAAAGTCACTACTAAACTACTTTAGCTTACCGGGCTATAACGACGATGTATTAGCCGAAGTGAAGGCTGAAAATGCAGAAGCTAAAGGCGAACGTTACGACGTGAATCGTTTACCAAGACCTATTACCTTGCTGTCTAGCTGGAACTGGCAAAAGCCTTCTATCAGCTGGCACAAAGACGGTGAGCAAGTTGCGGTAATGGTGGAAGCGTGGGACAACAAAGACCGCTGGATTGCCACGGTAGACCTAGATAACCAACGTTTAGTGAACCAACATCGCCTACATGATGATGCGTGGGTAAACTATCGATTCAATAGCTTTGGTTGGTTTAATAACAGCGAAACCTTGTATTATCAGTCTGAACACTCTGGGTATGCACATCTTTATACGCAAGTACCTGGACAAGCGCCAAAAGCGTTAACTCAAGGTACATTCGTTACCGATAACCCAACGTTGTCTAGTGACGACATGTGGATGTATTTTAACGCGAACAGTAAACATCCTGGTATCGTTGAAGTATACCGCGTGAAGGCTACCGGCGGTGAAGTAGAAGCGCTAACCAACCTCAACGGTATAACAGAGTATAAACTCAGTCCAGATAACGCCACATTAGTGTTAAGCCACGGTAAAGTGTCTCGCCCTCCAGAGCTTTATGTTAAAGCGGTAAATAGCAAAGAAGCGGCTATGAAAATTACCGATACGGTAAGCGACGCGTTCACCGCTATGCCGTGGGCAGTGCCCAACGTGGTGGCCATTCCTTCAAGTCACACCGATGCGCCTATTTATGCCCGCGTATACTTACCTAAAGACTATCAAGCAGGTAAGCCGCTTAAGGCAGTAGTCTTTAATCACGGTGCAGGTTATTTGCAGAATGCCCACCTAGGGTGGTCGTTGTATTTCAGAGAATACATGTTTAATAGCATGCTAGTGCAACAAGGATATGTGGTACTAGATATGGACTACCGTGCCTCGGCAGGTTACGGGCGCGACTGGCGCACGGCTATCTACCGCAACATGGGGACGCCTGAAGTACAAGATTTACGAGACGGTGTAAATTGGTTGGTAGAAAATGCCAATGTCGATCGCAATCGAATAGGCACGTATGGGGGCTCTTATGGTGGGTTCTTAACCTTTATGTCTATGTTCAACGCACCGGATCTTTTTGCAGCTGGTGCAGCGCTTCGCCCAGTTACTGATTGGGCGCACTATAACATTGGATATACGTCAAACATCCTAAACACCCCGGATGTCGATCCTATTGCCTATGAGCGCAGTTCACCTATTTATTTTGCAGAAGGGCTAGAGAAACCACTTTTAATTAATGCACCCATGGTAGATGACAATGTGTTTTTCCATGACACGGTTCGACTAGTTCAGCGGTTAATTGAACTAGAAAAGGAAGACTTTGAAACGGCTATTTACCCTGTAGAGCCACATGGCTTCGTTCAACCAAGCTCTTGGTTAGATGAATACCGCCGAATCTATAAGTTATTCGAAGAGAATTTGTAGTGAGAAAAGGCTGGCTGTTAAGATAAAAAAACGCCCCTATAAAGGGGCGTTTTTGTTTTGGTGGTAGTCAGTAGTTAGTAAAGGAAGTCGTATTATCACACCCGATGCTATTTCACTCGTTAACTACCGTTTTTTAGCGGTTAGCCACATAAGTGTGAAGATGATTAATCCACTTAGCGCACCGAATAAGTGCGAATCGATGGCAACTTTGGCGTCAATCAGTGCAGCAACCTGAGCACTACTGCCTGATATTTGTTCATAAATCACTTTAAGCGCAACACCGCCCAGTAAAATCCAACCCGAGCGCATCTTATTCATAATATCCATTAATGCGCCCCATACGAATATACCGTGTAGCGCACCAGATAACCCCGCATACCAAATAAGATCTTCAGAAAACAGATAAAGGCCAGCACTTGTGCCTAAGCTGCACCATACAAATACTTTTAAAAAACGACCTATTCGGTAATGTTCGCCGTGTAACGCCCACAGTAAGGTAAGGCCTGATAAATTCAGCAGCAAGTGATACCCATTGGTGTGCACAATATTGCCAGATAATAAACGCCAGGTTTCCAACCCTTGAATGGCGAAACGATCGTAAGCTAACCACTCACCAGAGAGCGGCTCTAAGAAAAAAGCGACGATAGCGCAAAGCGCTAAAATAAGTGGGCCTACGCTATACTTAGGTGAGACCGGTAGTGACATCATCATTGTTATTTATTTTAGTAATCCGTGTGTGCTGGGTATGATACATAAAATTGCCAGTAGGGTGGAAAGCGTTATCGGTAAAAATGCTTTTTTCGTCGGCTTCCGCCTATATAACAATCATAAAAACGTAATGAGGTGACAAATGTCTCTAATTTTAAGTGAAAAGAAAAACGGGATCTTAACGATCACCATTAATCGCCCAGAGAAGAAAAACGCCTTAACCCGAGAAATGTATCAGAGCATGGCTGACGCATTATTCAGTATTGAAAATGACGATAGCATTAAGACTGTGCTGTTCCGTGGTGAAGGCGACTGTTTTACTTCAGGCAACGATATTAGTGATTTTGCAGGGCGTAAAGAAGGGGATGACGTGAATGAGTCTGCGGCATTTATGCGTGGGCTAATAAACTGTAAAGTGCCGGTAGTAGCGCAGGTTCATGGCATGGCTGTGGGTATAGGCACGACGATGCTTTTACACTGCGATTTTATCTATGCTGAGACAAACACCCGATTTGTTCTACCATTCATCAACTTAGGTCTTGTTCCTGAATTTGCTTCAAGTTATCTTCTTCCGAAAATGGCAGGGCATGTAAAAGCCAGCGAGTGGCTGATGTTAGGCGAACCATTTGGCACAGAAGATGCCTGTCAGTTTGGGTTGATTACCGGTAGCTATTCAGCCGAGGAGTTAACCGAGAAAGTGACATCGGTATGTAAAAAGTTGGTGGCAAAGCCCTCATTTGCATTGATGCAAACCAAATCACTATTAAAGAATGATGTGGAATCTACCCATCACTATATGGATATCGAATTCGATGTGTTTGGTCAAGCTATGGATTCAGAGGCCGCCCGTGAAGCGTTTGATGCGTTTTTGTCAAAACGTCCGATCAATCCGGAGAAATTTAAATAAAGAGGAAGTCATATTTTGAAACGTGGTTCATGGTTTAGTTCATCGTTTTTAGCCATTGCAGTTTCAAGCTGCCTGTTGGTGTCTGCAAATGCACAGCAAGTAAGAGAAGTAGGGGAGCCAGAGGCCGCCACGGGGTATGTAGATAAACAAGCCTTTGCTGCGAATGATTACATGGTGGTAGCGGCTAACCCATACGCCTCCTGGGCAGGCAAAAACATATTGGCCAAAGGGGGAAGCGCCATTGATGCAGCGGTTGCCGTGCAATCTATGTTATCGCTGGTTGAACCACAGTCCTCAGGCATTGGTGGTGGCGGGTTTATATTGTATTGGGACAATAAAAACAAAGTGCTGCACACCTTCGACGGCAGAGAAACCGCCCCTGCGGCCGTAAACTCGCATTGGTTTATTGAAGGCAATAAGCCTATGCGATGGCTTGATGCCGTAGTAGGCGGAAAATCAGTAGGCGTACCTGGCGCGATTAAAGCGCTGGAAACTGCACAAAGTGAATTCGGCACCTTGCCATGGAACACATTGTTTGACGATACGATTAAAACGGCGACCGAAGGGTTTCGCGTGTCGCCGCGGCTGGCTAAGCTTATTGCCCTTGATTACCACCCAGGTTTAAAAACGTTTCCAACCAGTTCTACCTACTTCTTTCCTGCGGGGCTTCCGTTAAAAGAAGGCGCGATACGTAAAAATAAGCAATTGGCTAAAACCTTAAAAGGTCTTGCCGAAAACGGCACTGATTATTTGTATAAAGGCGAGTTAGCAGAAAAGATTGTTAAAACGGTAAATTCTGCGTCAATTAACCCAGGTCAAATGACGACTGAGGACTTAGCCGCTTACGAGCCTATTCGACGTGAGCCGGTATGTGGCTTGTATCGTGATAAACAGATTTGTGGCATGGCACCGCCAAGTTCCGGTGGTATTAACGTGTATCAAATTCTAAAAATGTTAGAAGGTCAGGATTTTTCTACCCTCACGCCTGACTCGGTAGAATTCGCAAACGTTTTCACTCAATCAAGCGCGCTGGCCTACGCTGACAGAGAAAAATACATAGCGGATAGTGATTTTACCAACCTTCCGTTTGCCGCCATGATTAACACTGCGTATTTGAATCGCCGCGCTGAAGGTATTGCGCCAGATAAGAAGTGGCGACGTGTACGTGCTGGTAACCCTTACGGCGATGCCAATATTAGCCTTGGCAGCAACATGGAACAGCCTAATACCTCGCATTTCTCTATTGTTGATAAAGAAGGCAATGCGGTATCAATGACCACAAGTATCGAGTTTATGTTCGGTTCGGGTTTGATGGTGGGTGGCTTCTTGCTAAATAACCAATTGACCGACTTTTCGTTTTCGCCTACGCAAAATCGTTTCCCTGTCCCTAACCGTGTTGAGCCAGGCAAGCGCCCACGAAGCGCAATGAGCCCTACGATGGTATTCGACAAGGATGGCGACTTAGAAGTGGTGGTAGGCTCTCCTGGTGGCTCACGTATTGTAAGTTACGTGGCTCAAACGTTAGTGGGCGTGTTAGATTTTGGATTAGACATACAGCAGGCCATTAATTTACCTAAAATTACTAACCGAAATGATTACACGGCTCTTGAAAAGGGAACGCCAATTGCTGAGCTTGAAGCGCCGTTAAAAGCGTTAGGGCATAATGTAAAGGTTGTCGACTTAAACAGCGGTTTACATGGTATTCAAATTAAATCGGGTAAAATTATTGGTGGCGCGGATCCAAGACGTGAAGGTGTTGCGGTAGGGCGCTAAGCGGCTTCATTTAGCACCATGGCTAAATAACCAAAGGCTGTTCGAATTATATATTCGAACAGCCTTTTTTATTACATGAAATGGTCTGGGTGAATTTGAGAAACTTTCCACATACCATCTTCTTTAATAAGATCTAAACTGCGCAAGTCTTCAATTTTATCGTCATCGTACATACCACTTAAAAATACGGTAACCGTTGCCTTTTCTGAAAACTCAGAACGCCCAACACTGTTGCCACTTTGTGGGGTAATAATCACAGTATCGTATTTTAAATTTAATAGGTGACGCTGTACATTTCTATTACTGTGGTAATTAGTCAGAATTCTAGCCAATCGATCGGACGACAGGCTAATTGCCACATCAAGATTATCATCTTCATACACACTTTTTAGAAACGTAACTGCCGAATATTCTGGCGTACTGTCGGCTAGCATACCGTAGCGACCCATTCCTTCTTCTTTTTCTCCACATGCCGCTAAACAAAGCACGCTAAACATAACGGCATAAAAACGTAAACGAAAAGAGCGCATTAATAAAAACCCTAAACAAGTCAAAGGAAAATGATCGCCCACATTATCGATACTCATCCGATGAGACGCAAGTCAATACGTCTAAACCTTTCGAATAATATTCACTTACCTGTTAAACGAAGCTTGAAAATAACTGCCTTTATTTAAAGATAGTTGAGATAAAAGGGTTTGAGCCCCTTTTTAAAAACAAAAAGCAAAAAACAAAAAGCAAAAAACAAAAAACGAGACCGAAGCCTCGTTTTGTTATTTACACTCGTCACCGTTTAACGGGTTGGTAAGCGTGATTACTGTGTTTCTTCTTGGTCGCCAAATGCGCCCGCAAATAATGGGCTGCTTAGGTAACGCTCAGTACCACTGGCTAGCAGAACAACAACAATTTTGTCTTTGTTCTCTGGGCGTTCAGCAAAACGTTTTGCTGCTACCACTGCTGCACCAGAAGAAATACCCGCAAGAATACCTTCTTCGGTCATCAAGCGGTGCGCCATTTCCATACATTCATCGTTGGTCACTTGCTCAACTTCGTCAATCAAGCTTAAGTCCAAGTTACCTGGAATGAAGCCTGCACCAATACCTTGAATCTTGTGTGGCCCTGGCGTGAGTTCTTCACCGTTCATTGCTTGGGTGATAACAGGTGAGTCAGTAGGCTCTACAGCAATAGAGGTAATAGCTTTACCTTGCGTGTTTTTAAGGTAACGGCTCACACCAGTAATGGTTCCGCCTGTACCTACGCCTGCTACGAATGCGTCAACTTTGCCGTCGGTGTCATTCCAAATTTCAGGACCTGTGGTCTTTTCATGAATAGCAGGGTTAGCAGGGTTATCGAACTGCTGAAGTAAAACGTACTTTTCAGGATCAGATGCCACAATCTCTTGTGCGGCGGCAACTGCGCCTTTCATACCTTTTGGTGCTTCAGTTAATACTAAGCTTGCACCAAGGGCTTTTAATAGCTTTCTGCGCTCTAAGCTCATGCTGCTAGGCATGGTAAGCGTTAGTTTGTAACCGCGTGATGCTGCAACAAACGCAAGGGCAATACCTGTGTTACCACTGGTAGGCTCTACAATTTCCTTACCTTGGGTAAGCACGCCACGTTTTTCTGCATCCCAAATCATATTGGCGCCAATACGACACTTAACGCTGAAGCTAGGGTTACGAGACTCAACCTTTGCGTAAACGTTACCAGAAGTAACGCGGTTTAATTTAACTAGAGGCGTGCGGCCAATAGAAAGAGAGTTGTCGTCAAATACTTGCATTATTAATCCTTACCTAGTTAGGAAATCCCAGCAGTCGTGTTCGGTACGACCTTTATAATAGTTAATAATTCATAGCCTGAATTTGGGGATTTCGTCATACCCCTATATCATTGGTCCCAAACGTGAAAATGCAAAGTGCTTTTTCGCTATATGTTATTGTTATTTTACATGACGAATCAGAACGAAAGAGGTAAAACCATAATGGCTTTTAGTGGAACGTCGAATTATATCGCTACAAAAGATTTGCAACTTGCCGTGAATGCCGCCATTACACTAGAGCGTCCACTGCTTATCAAAGGTGAGCCGGGCACAGGTAAAACCATGTTGGCTGAAGAGTTAGCCGCCAGTCTTGGAACCGATTTAATTCAGTGGCACATCAAATCTACTACAAAGGCACAACAAGGCTTGTACGAATACGATGCAGTATCTCGTCTTCGTGATTCACAGCTGGGTGACGATCGCGTTCACGATATTGGCAATTACATTGTTAAAGGAAAACTATGGCAGGCATTTGAAGCAGGCAACCGTCCTATTTTATTAATTGATGAAATAGACAAAGCGGATATTGAGTTTCCAAACGATTTATTGCTAGAGCTCGATAAGATGGAATTCTTTGTATATGAAACTCAAGAGCGTGTGGTGGCCAAAGTACGCCCCATAGTAATCATCACGTCAAATAACGAAAAAGAGCTGCCTGACGCCTTCCTACGTCGTTGTTTTTTCCATTATATTCAATTTCCTACGCCTGAAGAAATGCAGCAAATCGTTGATGTGCATTTCCCCGACTTAAAGAAAAAGCTGCTTGATGAAGCATTAAAAGCCTTCTTTGAGATTCGTGATGTTCCAGGGCTTAAGAAAAAACCGTCTACGTCAGAGCTTATCGATTGGTTGAAACTGCTGGTGGCCGAAGACATTCCACCTGAAGCGTTGCAGTCGAAAGACGGTAAAGCCGCCATTCCACCGCTATATGGTGCACTACTTAAAAACGAGCAAGATATTCACTTGTTCGAAAAATTGGTATTTATGGCGCGCCGCTAATGCTTATTCAATTCTTTTTCACGCTGCGAAAATATCAAGTAAAAGTGAGCTTGCGAGAGCTACTTGATTTACTCCACGCCTTGGAAAAGCATATTGTTTATGCAGATTTGGAAGGCTTCTATAGTTTGTCTCGAACCATCATGGTGAAGGATGAGTCTCAATACGATAAATTCGACAGAGCATTTGCCGATTATTTTGAGGGGGTAGAATCTATCGATTTATTCGGTAAAGACATCCCCGAAGAATGGTTACGTAAACAAATCGAGAAAACCCTGAGTGCAGAAGAGCGTGAAGCGCTACGGCAGTCTGGCGGCTTAGAAGCTTTAATGGATACCCTTAAAAAACGCCTTGAAGAGCAAGAAAAGCGACATCAAGGTGGTAACAAATGGGTGGGAACAGGGGGCACGTCTCCCTTTGGCGCTTATGGCGACAACCCTGAAGGTATTCGTATTGGGCAGAAAGGCAATCGTCGTAATTCAGCGGTAAAAGTGTGGGATAAGCGCGAGTTTAAAAACTTATCTGCCGACGTTGAGCTAGGCACACGAAACATTAAAGTCGCCTTGCGTAAATTACGTAAGTTCGCCAGAACCGGTGCCAGTGAAGAACTTGATGTGGCTACCACCATTGGTGAAACGGCCAAAAAAGGCGGTATGCTAGATATACACATGTCGCCCGAGCGTCATAACGCGGTTAAGGTGCTAATGTTTTTTGATGTGGGCGGCTCTATGGATCCTCACGTTAAAACCACGCAAGAACTTTTCTCTGCAGTGCAGAGTGAGTTTAAATACCTCGAGTACTTCTACTTTCATAATTGTGTGTATGAAGAAGTATGGAAAGACAATCTGCGCCGTGAAAAAGAGCGGGTATCGGTTCACGATATTATTCACCGGTACGGTAAAGACTATAAAGTTATCTTTGTTGGCGATGCCACCATGGGGCCTTATGAAATTACCTATCCTGGTGGAAGCGTTGAACACTGGAACGAAGAACCGGGTAGTGCATGGCTAGGCCGAATACTGAACCACTTTAATAAAGCGGTTTGGTTAAACCCGCAAGCGGAAAATTATTGGCCTTACTATTCGTCTATTTCTATTATAAAAGAAATTGTTGAAGATAGAATGTACGGGCTAACTCTTGAAGGCTTAACTCAGGCCATTAAAGAGCTCAGCCGTTCACGCTAGGCATTGTTTATAAGGCCGTTTGCATTAGCCGTTCTCATTAGTCAGTGTGTTAGACGCAGAGAGTTATAAAAAATGAGTAAAGTCGCAAGCATACTGTTGGCGGGTGGGGAAAGTAAGCGTTACGGCGGTAACAAGTTACTCTCCCCGCATCATAATGGGTTGCCGTTAATCCAATACGCGTTGCAGCAGTTACACGGGCTTAATCTTGCCGGTACTTATGTGGTTACTGGGCGTTGGCACAGTGATGTTGTTGATGTTGGCGATATAATTACGGCAAGCGCAGCTCAAGATAGCAATAGCACTAAGGTGTGTTACAACCCGTTGTGGCGTGAAGGCATTGCGTCGAGTATTCGTTGTGGTCTGCAGGCTCTTATGCTGGAAAAGAGCCTTATGCTGGAAAAAAGCCTCAAGCAGGCTACCGACAATGAGTACACCCATTTGTTAGTACACTTAGCCGACTTAGCCAGTGTTACTACCGCTACACTGCAAGCATTGCTTAACGAAATTCCATCAAACCCCAATCACATCATTTACAGTCAGTGGCATAAACGCGATCTTGAAGAGAAAGTGAAAATAAAAGCGACAGTGCCTGCTATATTCCCCAAAGCGGCATTCGAGAGCTTGCTTGCGTTAAGCGGCGACAAGGGCGCAAAGAAAGTAATAGAAGACTGGAAAGACAAAGGGCAGGCGATTGGTGTCAATCACCCCGAGTCTGCATTTGATATTGATGCGCCTAGTGATTGGAACGCCTATCGGAGCCAGAAGGTGTAACCGATAGGCAGGTCATCAATGAAATTACGTGGCGTAGCGGTAGCTAGGGCGTTGAATATAATAAAGTCTAGCGCCTAGCATAATGGCAGCCGCACTTAATCCTACAATAAATCCAATCCAAAAGCCGCCAGCAGACATCGGCTCTGCCGTTATCCAATTGGTACGGCCTAATATTACGCCGGTGGGCAAACCAATTAACCAGTAAGACACAAACGTAATGATAAACATGGCGGTAGTGTCTTTGTAGCCACGAAGCGCATTGGCTGATATTACTTGTATAGCGTCTGAAAGTTGAAAAATGGCCGCATAAATAAGTAGGGCATTCGCCATTTGGTAAACCGCCTCATCGCTGGTATAAAGCCCAATGATGAATGCTTTGGCACTTAGCGTGAACGTTGCAGTACAAGCCGCGGTAACAAAGCCGATTAAAATCGAGCACTTTGCGGCAATTTTAGCTTGCCGTCTATTATTTTGGCCAATGCGATAACCTATACGAATAGACGCCGCCATACCAATACTCATGGGTACCATAAACATGAGTGCCGAGAAATTAAGGGCTACTTGGTGGGCGGCAACTGTGGTGGATCCAAAAGGCGCAAGCAATAGTGCCACTACCGCAAATAAGGTTACTTCAAACAATAACGTCATGGCGATAGGAAGGCCAAGCTTGAAGGTACGCTTTATGGCAACCACAGACGGCTTGTAGTACGTATCGAAAAGCTGATATTTTTTTAGTACCGGGCTAAAACGTACGTAAATGAAGGTAGCAATTAGCATGGTGTAAATAACAATAGCTGTTGCTACACCACAACCCGCGCCACCAAAAGCAGGAATAGGGCCAATACCGTAAATGAAAAGGTAGTTACCGAGTATATTGGCCATTAAACCAATCACGGTAATTAACATGGTAGGTTTGGTTTTACCTAGCCCTTCACAGTAGTTTCTTAGCCATTGATAAAGCGCGAATCCCGGCATTGCACACAGCACATAAACCACATAATCCACGGTGATGGTATGTAGCTCATCTGCCATGGGGAATAGCGATACGATGTTACCAGCAAAGGGAATAAGCGCAGCCATCGCTACACCAACGAAACACACTAAGTAGCCTGCTTGTTGACTGGCATTGGCAATGCCGGTGATGTCTTTTGTACCTTGAAGCCTTGAAATAATGGGCGGTAAAGCTAGCGCAATACCTTGTATAAAACACAACAAAGGTACGGTAATACTAAAACCAAGCGCCACCGCAGCCATATCAGTCGCACTATAACGGCCAGCCATAATAGTATCGCTCACGCCCATTAGCATTTGGGTAATTTGCGCAATTAATAGGGGCCAAGCCAGCTTTATAATATCTCTACCTTCAAGTAGATAACGTTTGTTCTTCAAGGCTACAGATCCGATTCAGGTGAAAGTAAATCAAAAGGAATAACAGGCAGGGTTGTGCCTTTTTCAACATGACTGATGTCTTCGTGAATAACCATTAAACAATTGGCTGCGGTAATAGACGTCATGACACCAGAACTTTGTGTGCGAAACGGCGTTACCAGAAAATTGAAGTTTTCATCGTAGGTTATCGTGGCGCGCTGAAAATCCCGACGGCCAGCACGACGTTTAATGTCGCAGGTTACCGTGGCATTAATGGTTAGCGGTTTACGAACTTGCTGTTCACCCTGCATTTTTCTAATTAACGGCGTAACCAGAAGTTTAGCGGTTACAAAGGCAGAAACAGGGTTACCAGGCAAACCACAAAACAAGGTATTGCCAATATGGCCTAAGGCAAAAGGTTTACCCGGTTTAATTGCCACTTTCCAAAAGTCGATACTACCTAAAGTTTCTATTACGCCTTTCACATAATCTGCATCGCCAACCGACACGCCACCACTACTTATCATCACATCTACCCGTTCGCTTGCTTCTTTGAACAGGGCGGTGAGTGATTGTTCATCGTCTTTTACTATGCCGAAATCGATAATCTCAACGCCCAACTCTGAAAGTAGGGCGCTGACACCAATACGATTCGACTCATATATTTGGGTAGGTAAGCAGGGTTCACCAGGTTTAGCTAGTTCAGAGCCTGTGGCGACAACACCCACCTTAACTTGTTTTACTACGTCTACCGTGGTGAGCCCTTGTGAAGACAACAACATAAGGTGCTGTGGCTGTAATCGAATACCTTGATTTACCAGTGACTGTCCAATTTTAATATCCGCTTCTTTCTTGCGAATGTTTTCACCACAAGCGTGCTGCTTATTAATACTTACGTGATTGCCTTCAGTAGACGTATTTTCAACCATCACTACGGCATCGGCGCCTGGAGGTACTGGTGCGCCCGTCATTATCTTAATCGCGTGACCGGGTTTTAAAGGTTCGTCTGCGGCCATGCCGGCGGTAATGGTGCCCTGAATAGGCATAAGCGTGTCTGCTCGACTATCAGCCGCATTAATAGCAAAGCCATCCATTGCCGAGTTATCCCACGGCGGCACAGATAAAGAAGCATGAACTTCAGAGGCAGTAATTCTTCCTAAGGCGCGGTTTAACTCAATGGTTTCAGATTCACCCAAGATGCTAGTTGCATCAATTGCTTTTTCTAATGCGTGTTCTAACGATAACCATTTTGAAGACATGAAAACCACTCCCTAATTTGAGGTGGGGATTATCACCTAAATGAGGTCATAAACCAATGTATTAGGTAGTGACAATAAGGAATTTATAACAAAAACGGCGCAAGATGCGCCGTTTAGAAAAGGGTAATGAAGAGCTCAAGAATGTGAGGTTACTCAAAGTCTTGGTTGCTTATCCAAAGTACCTGGTAGGGCTTCAATTGCAAAAAGGCATCCGACAAGGCAATTTGCTGGCGAGTCACAAGATCTATCCAGTTATCAGTACCAATCAAATTGATATCTGACAGTAGAATAGTTTGCTCTTCATCCGACACATTACTAATGCAGAAGATACTTTGCTTTCTGTCTAAGCTTTGTCGCCAATAACCGAAAATACTTTCGTTAAGCTGCAACGTGAATTGCGTAGCATTCGGGTGGAATGCTGGCTGCGCTTTACGAATTCGAATTAACTGAGACAATCGCGTCAATACTTTGTGATGCTGAGAATAGGGCGAATCAAGCAAGGCTTCTAGCTCTTTGAAATCCCAACGTCTACGGTTGATTGAACGGTTTTGACCTGTATTAGCCACTTTTTCATAGTCGTTAGACGTACCTAATAAACTATGAATATAAATGCCTGGAATACCTTCCATTCCCAGCATAATGGCGTGCGCACAGATAAAGCGGTCTATCTGCCATTTATCAGGGCCTTTGGTCGTTCCCTGTAACGCGTCAAATAATGTAATGTTTATTTCATAAGGCTTTTGCTGCCCATGATCAGACGCGCGCCACGAAATTTTGCCACCAAAGTTTTGCATGGTATGCACAAGTTCTGAAATTTCTTCATCGTCTAGCAACCCTTCGGCAGGGCGAAGGCCAATACCATCGTGCGATGCAATGAAGTTAAAGTATGCCGTACCGTTTTGCGCAGGTGGCATGCTCATCATCCAACTCTTTAAGTACTTACAATTACCCGTTACCAAGGTGTTGACCAATAGTGGTGGCAATGAAAAGTTATAAATAGCATGGGCTTCATTGGCATTACCGAAATAGGTCAAATTTTCCCTGTTGGGGATATTGGTCTCAGTAATGATAATAATAGACGGGTCGACATGTTCAATCAGCGTGCGAATTAACCTAATAACCTCATGAGTTTGAGGAAGGTTAATGCAGTTAGTGCCAACAATTTTCCACAAAAACGCTACAGCGTCTAAGCGGAATATTTTTGCGCCCTTGTCGATATACAAACGAATGATATCAATGAACGTAAGAAGTACCTTAGGGTTCTTGAAATCAAAATCGACTTGGTCATGACTGAAAGTACACCAAACATGTTTAGTGCCATCTTTGGTTTCTGTTTCACGCAATAGCGGCGAAACCCTAGGACGAGTAACGATAGACAAATCGTCCGCGGGATCCCCAGTAAAGAAGAAATCTGAACCTGGACCTTCACCTTTGATGAAGTTATCGAACCATACACTGCGCGCAGAACAGTGGTTAATCACCAGATCAGTCATTAACCCGTAGTCTTTCGCAATGGCTTCAATATCGTCCCAGCTGCCCAAGGCTTCATTCACACTTGAATAGTCGATAACCGAAAAGCCATCGTCTGAACTGTATGGAAAGAAAGGCAGAATGTGCACATTGTTGATGGTGTTCTTACTATAGCGATTTAAAAAGCGATTGAGGGTAACGAGCGGTCGCTCGTCGCCATCAATAACGCTATCGCCATAGGTGATCATGATGATATCTTCCTCGTCCCAATAATTAGAATGGGATTGAGGAAGTGAAACATCTTCATCAGGCTTAATACCCATTGTCTCCATCAACGACATGGTTAAGCTTTCTAATGAATGCTCAAGGGGCACGTCAGCATAGATATATTCTAGATGGTGCTTCACTTTGTCATGGAGTACTTGCCATGTCATTGTCTATTACTCCATAAATTCTGCGGTGTCAGCTTCAACGGCCTCCAGCAAGCGCTCGAGAATATCTGGCACAGCGCTGGTTACTCGGTTCCAACTTGGAATGAAAGGGGTTTCCATTGGGTTTTCTAAAAAGTTCTGTCCAGCTTTCATGATGTTACTGGCGAACATTTCAACTGCTTTTTCTTCACTGTGAATATCAAGCGTAAGACCGTTCATGACTGCGTCGTTGTGATAGGTCTCAATAAAGTCTAGCGCAATTCTGAAATACGTAGCCTTGATAGAGCGGAACATCTCGTTACTAAAGGTATAACCTTGGGTAGCCAACTTTCTAAAGATGGCCTTAGTAATGTCGATAGACATTTTAGATAAGCCACCATGTTCATCATTAAGCGACAAATCTTGGTGCTTGTGATCGTAAATGTCGCAAATGTCGGCTTGGCAAAGGCGATTGTGCGAATAATTGCGATGCATTTCAGACAGTACGCCAATTTCTAAGCCCCAATCACTTGGAATGCGAATATCGTTTAGCACATCGCGGCGGAACGAAAACTCACCGGCTAACGGGTAACGGAAGCTGTCCATAAACTCAAGGTATTCGTTGTCACCCATAATACGCTTAAGTGCGCGTAATAACGGTGTCACTAATAATCGAGATACGCGGCCGTTAATTTTACCGTTCGCTACACGGGCATAGTAGCCCTTACAGAACTCATAGTTAAAGTTCGGGTTTGCGACAGGGTAAATAAGCTTAGCCAATAAGTCTTTGTTGTACGTCACAATATCGCAGTCATGCAGTGCAACAGACTCAGCACGGTTTGATGCTAAAACATAGCCCATGCAATACCAAACATTACGGCCTTTACCCAACTCTTTCGGTGCTAGACCTTTTGATTGTAGTTCTTCATCAAGGGCTTTCAAGCGAGGACCGTCGTTCCAAAGCACGCGATGATGCTGAGGCAGTTTGTCGAAAAACTTAAGCGCATGTTTATATTGCGCCATATCGGCGCGATCTAGCCCTATAACAATTTCAGATAAATAAGGTACGCCCGTTAATTCATCAACAATATGAGGTAAGGCATCACCTTCTAGTTCTGAAAAAAGTGATGGCAAGATAAGTGCCATGGGACGTTTCTGTGAAAAGCGGAGTAACTCGGCTTCTAGTTCCTCTGTTGGTCTACGAGAAAGATTATGTAAAGTTGTAACCACACCGTTTTGATAAAAATCAGCCATGTGTCCTCCTGATTATAGGGAAAGCAATTGAGTTAGCATTTCGTTCCAGCCTTCTGGGCCAGGTAACGTGCTGGTATAAACCTCGTCTTTTTTAACAGAAGGCGGAGGATTTACCGGAGATAAAATTCGTATAGCGATATGTGCTGCTTCAAGCATAGCAATATCGTTTTTTCCATCGCCAAGGGCAACGGTTTTAACATGACTTTCATGTTGTCTTTGGTATTCAGCCGCTAGCCATTTAAGGGCTTGGCCTTTGTCGCAATTGCCAGATACATGGATAAATCGCCCGCCTTCTAGAGGATAGGCGCCACGTTCTTTAACTGCCGCAATAAATTTTTGTTTGTTTTCATCAGAACCAGTCCAAAGTACAGGTTCTCCGAATTGACGTTTAGCTGCTAGGGCAGCAGACGCTTCGTCTAAGCCTGTACTGCTTTGAATTTCTTCTAAACTCATTTGCGAAAACTGTTTAAACTCACCTTCAAAATCTGCTTTGATTTTATCGAGAAGTTTAATCCAGTAATTTTTATTGGATATAAACGATTTACACCAGTAACCATCTACCCATACGGTTCCGCTAGGTTTCTTTTTGAAAAAGCCATGTGGAATAAATATGGCCGCGCCGTTTTCAATGATAAATGGACCAGTAAGGCCAATTTGCTCTCGCAAAGGCTGTAGCTCAGCAAAGGTTTTACTGGTGGTTGGAATAACCGGTATATCTCGTGACTCTAACGCTGTTAAAGCAGGTTTCGCCGCCTCAAAGGAGTAGGTATGGTGGTCTAACAGCGTGCCGTCCATATCGGTGAAAACTAGCGTTCTTGTCATTACTTTACTTCCTCGCCGGTTATAGTTCTTGTTTCATCTAGCGAATACACAGTGTCACACTTTGTAGGCAATGTTTTAAGTGCATGCTCGGTTAGTCGTTGGTAATTCTGAATAAACTGTGCAACTTGTTCATCGGACATTACCCCTGTAGAAGCGCCTTTGGTTGCTACAGCAAGTTTATGTTCTTGCTCTAACCGCCAGCGGTAAACACATTCAAACGAGGGGGCTTTTAACATAACCCGATAATCGATTTGATCAAACAAGCTTTGATAGTCGTTTGATAATTCAGTATTAACAAACGAACGCCAAATACCAAGTGGATCTTGGTTTTCTTCTAAACTATTTATGGGTTGCTTCATATCGGCAGCGCTTTGCGGTGTTACCCCAACACACCATCCCTCTAAAATAATGATATCTGGTGGCGCGGTCACTACAGGCCACTGATTAACAGGGAAGGGGTCGTCTATCGCTTTATTAAAACGGGGAAGGGCAACTTGGCCGCTGCCTTTAAGCTGCTTAAACGTATCAAGGGCAAGAGGCATATTGTGTGTACCGGGTACACCTCTGGTTGCAAGCAGCGGATGGACCTTTATCGATAGCGCATTTCGCTGCGATTTATCTAAATAAAAGTCATCAATAGAAAGGCAAACCACTTTTTTAGCGTAAATGCTGGTTAAATACGCGCTAATAAAATCAGTAAGCGTAGATTTTCCTGAGCCTTGGCAGCCGTTAATCCCGACCACCAATGGGGCTTTACTTGAATTTGTTGCACCCTCTTGGTGCTTAACTAACCGTTCGCATAATGGGATGAACCATTTTTGTGCAGTGTCCGCATACGTACTTGGTAGCTGATGTGTCTTTAAAAACCCATGTATGTCCATGTTGCAACCCTATTAAATGCAGAATACGTACATCATGGGGAATATAGGTTACAACATTTATGCCAACATCACGATTGCATTACATAGGGGGGAACTTATTTACGATTCGCGACAATCACGGCTCGTTGTGGTGCAGGATACCCCTCAATGGTGCGAGTAATATCTTCAGGGTCGAGAAAATCTTTCAATGACTGGCCTTCAATCCATTCAGTGGCCCGTTGTTCATCCAGTGTTGTGAAGTTCTTATCAACCACACGAATGTTTTCAAACCCAAGACGCGCTAGCCAAACCGTTAAAGCGTCTGTGCTAGGTAGAAACCACACATTGCGCATTTGAGCATAACGTTCTCCGGCCATTAATACGGTTTGCGCATCGCCATCTACCACTAAGGTTTCTAATACCAGCTCTCCACCTTTTCGCAGTTGATGCTTAAGTTGGGTGAGAAACTGAATAGGATCTTTTCGGTGATACAGTACGCCCATTGAAAAAACGGTATCAAACGCGTTCAACGGCTGCATTTCTTCAATACCTAGCGGTAAGAAGTGAATGCGATTATCGGGTATAAAGTGTTTGATAGCTTGAAACTGAATGAGAAACAGCTGGGTGGGGTCGATGCCTACCACGCGAGATGCATCACACCCAAGCATACGCCACATGTGATAACCGCTACCGCAACCTACATCTAGCACGGTTCTGTCTTTAAGTGGCGATATATGCGGGGCAACCCTGTCCCATTTCCAATCTGAACGCCATTCGGTATTAACGTGAATGTTGTGTATATGGAAAGGGCCTTTGCGCCACGGCATAAACTGTTGCAGCAACCCTAATATCTTCTTCTGGGTATATTGGTCTATATCATCCGCTGTACCAATTCGAACCTCATCAACAAGGGTGGTGGACGAAGGTGTTGTGGTTGGAATTTTTGCAAGTAGACGACACCACTTATCGAATTCACCGTGTTTCTGACTCTTTTGCCATTCATTCATTTGCGCAGGTAGGGTTTGTAGCCAATGCGATAAAGGCGTATCTAAAATAGATTTGTAGCAGTCGTTAAACCACGTTGATTCTGGTTTCGTCATATTCTTCTCGGTATTCTTAATTGTGAATCTTAGTGTTCAAAATGATTTACAGTATTGTGATTCACAGTATTTTTTATGCTAATTCACGGATTGCTGGCTAGAAATGCATTTGGCGTAGCTGCTCACTTAACCGCGATGCCAACTACTTTATTGCAACCAGCGACGTAAAGTTAAAGCACTTAAACCACATCACCACATCTTTAAAACCAACGGACTTTAATCGCGTTTCGTGTTCGCTGAAGGTATCGGTTAGCATAACTTTCTCGATGGCGGCGCGTTTTTGGCTTACTTCTAATTCACTGTAGCCATTGTCACGCTTAAATTGGTGATGCAGAACTATTAGTAGTTCGTTGCCAGCCACGGTCGGGTGTTTAATTTTCTCTGAAAGAATTAAAACACCACCTTCATTTAAACCATCGTAAATTTGTTTTAATAGCGCTTCTCTATCAGCCGGAGGGATGAATTGTAATGTGAAATTCATGACTACCATAGAGGCGTTTTCTATCTGGGTATCTTGGGCGTTTTGCTGAATGATAGAAATTGGGTTTGGCAAATTGAAGGCTTGAACCATGCGTCGACAACGGTCAACCATGGCATCGGAACTATCTATACCAATTATTTCACAAGGCACATCTTGAGTAGCGCGAGCAACAGAAAAACTTGCAGCGCCCAAGGAACAACCAAGGTCATACACCCTAGTATTGGGTTGTACTTTTGTTTTCGCTAATTCGCCAATGGTATGAACAATAGTTTCATAACCAGGCACCGAGCGTTGGATCATATCGGGAAAAACGTCAACTACTGACTCATCGAAGGAAAAATCTGCTACCTTTTTAAGAGGGTTGGCATAAAGTCTGTCGTGTTTTTGCACAAAATGTACTCAGCTAGCGGGAATTTGGTCGGCAATTTTACCCTCACAAATTTAAATGCCAATGGAAAACAGTAAAAAAATCAAATAAAGCGGTGATTTTTAACGAATAGGGCTTTTAGAATTAAATCGAAAGTATTAACCTAGAGTCATAAGAACTAAAGGAAGCAACAACGCTAATGACAAGAATTCTTGTAGCAGATGATCACCCATTGTTTCGTGAAGCACTCAGCGGAGCGTTAGGACCTTATTTTGAAAACGCGCAGATTCTTGAAGCTGGAAGCCTTGATGCTGCGCTGGCCGTTTTAAATGAATACGACGGCATCGAGTTGGTCTTACTCGACTTAAACATGCCAGGCGGTGAATATTTTAATGGCATTATTACCTTGCGTGAACAATATCCTAATATTCCTATCGGCGTAGTATCGGGTAGCGATACGGTAGAAGTGGTAGCACAGGTAATGAGCTTAGGCGCTCAAGGCTTTATCCCTAAGGTGTCAGCAACACGTGAAATGGCGCAAGCTATTGTGGACATCATTGCGGGTAAAAAATGGCTTCCTGAAGGTATGGAAGAAGAGCTTGAGAAAGTAGACGACGAATTGAAGTTGTTGCTTCAACGTTTCAGAGAGCTAACGCCTAAACAAATTCAAGTATTGTCATTCCTACGTGCAGGCTTAATGAACAAGCAAATTGCCCACGAAATGAATGTAACTGAAGCGACGATTAAGGCGCACATCAGCGCAATTCTACGTAAGCTTGAAATCAATACGCGTACGCAAGCAGTATTGTTGATGGACAAGCTTCAACTAAGCTAGTCGTATAAGTAAGCGTTACAAATAAAAAAAGCCGATGTTTTTATTAACACCGGCTTTTTTGTTTCTGCAGTCATTACCGCAATTTTTAAGAGAATGGCGCACTATTGCATTGGGGTAATTTCACCATTTTCGGTAACAATGCCTAGCCCCTTATCGGGCACTTCACTGAATGATTGCTGTTGTGCATCACCACTTAGTTTAGTGATATAAATTACCCAGTATTCTACATGTGGCGTTTTATAATCTTTAATGAAGGCGATCCCAATTTCATTTTGTTCAGCATAAAAAGGAATTTCACCGAGCAAATGCTGTTTGTGGGAGAACGAACTTTTTAGAGCGTGCCACACCTTTTTCGCGGTTTGATAGCCGCCAGCCAACGCCTCAACCTGATTACTCATGGCATCGCCGTAATAGGAAGGAAGGGTTAACCCTGCGTCTCGCAAACGGCTATTAGGGCTGCCACCTAAGAAATGCGACACTAAGCCTTCTTCTGCCATGTCTTTTGCCTTTTGCTCTGCAATGGCAACTAGGGTGGGGTTACAGTGAATGTGGGTTCGGGCTTGGTTTTTATCATTCACAATAAGCCGAGCAAGTTTTTGGGCTTGTTCTGAATTACCACATTGAAAGGTGTCAGAAGGTAATGTAACCATTGGGTACTGCGATTCAGCATGAGCATGAGCATGAGCAGGGGCAGCCAGTAACAAAGCTAACCATAAAATAGCAGTGGATTTGATGCATAAAAAAAGGCCGCCGAAGCGGCCCTTTTTAGGGAGGATTAAGCTAAGCAGCTTTGCCTCCTCGTTTTTTTATTTCGCTAGAAGAGTTCACTTTAGCCACTAATTCTTCGTGGTCGAAATCGTCCACGTTAATGGTTCTCAGTCTTCCTGCTTCTGTACGGCGAAGTAAGTCAGCTTCTTCTTCATTAATGATGTCTTCACTAAGCGCTTCATCTGCTAACGCCGCTAAACGTGTGAAAGGCAGTTTCGCTTTCTTATGTTTGCAAATGCGTTCGAAGATTGGCTCGGCTGCTAACACGTCATCAAGGGTTTGTTCTAAGTCACCGAACAAGTTACCTTCTTCACGAGACAGGTACTGACCATAACCTAAACGGCTACGTGCGCTACAAGGGGTTTGTAGCATTTGTGCAATAGCATGCTCGGTTTTATCAGAAGGCTTACCAACGCGACGTCCAAACGGAATAACAAGGCCACGAAGTACAACACCAATGGCTTTGTTAGGGAAGTTCGCTAAGAAGTCGTCAATCGCTGTTTCAATGTCATGCAAGGTGTTTTGCATTGCCCAATGAAGTAGCGGTAAGTCTTCTTTTAAGCGACCATCTTCGTCAAAACGCTTCAAGGTAGTACTACCTAAGTACAAGCCGCTTAAAATGTCACCTAAGCGTGCAGATAAGCGCTCACGACGTTTTAAGTCGCCGCCTAACACACCCATAGAAACATCAGTAAGCAACGCTAGGTTTGCACTATAGCCTTGTAACAGCTTGTAGTAGTGAGCCGTTTCGTCAGTGAAAGGCGCACTGCTGAATACGCCACTTGTCAGTGAGAACCAAACACTACGAACCGTATTTGAAATGGCAAAACCAATATGACCAAATACGGCTTTATCAAATGCACTAATGCTTTCTTTTTTGTCTTCAATTGACGCAGCTTGAATTTCTTTCAACACGAAAGGGTGACAGCGCATAGCGCCTTGACCGAAAATCATCATGTTACGAGTAAGGATGTTCGCGCCTTCAACCGTGATTGACACTGGAACACCTTGGTAACCACGGCCCAAATAGTTATTTGGCCCAAGCATTACGCCCTTACCGCCATGAACGTCCATTGAATCGTTAATCACTTGACGCATTTTTTCAGTAAGGTGGTATTTACAGATTGCCGATATAACAGACGGCTTCTCACCCAAATCAACACCTACTGTTGAAAAGCGTGTTACGCCATCCATCAAGTAAGCATTACCACCAATACGGGCTAGCATTTCTTCCACGCCTTCCATATGGCCAACAGGCATACGGAACTGACGGCGAATACGTGCATACGCACCTGTAGCCAATGATACAGATTTAGCGCCACCAGCAGCAGAAGACGGTAGGGTAATACAACGGCCTACTGACAAACATTCAACCAGCATACGCCAGCCTCTACCAGCCATTGCTGGGCCACCGATGATGTAATCGATTGGAACAAAGATGTCGTTACCGCGAATAGGGCCGTTTTGGAACGGGGTATTCAGCGGGAAGTGACGACGACCAATTTCTAGGCCTTTTGTATCGCGAGGAATAAGTGCACAAGTAATACCTGGCTCTTTATTCTCACTTAACAAACCGTCTGGATCTTGAAGTTTAAACGCTAGACCAATAACTGTCGCCACTGGTGCAAGAGTAATATAACGCTTGTCGAAGGTTAGGCGCATACCTAGCACTTCTTCACCGTTCCATTCGCCTTTACATACCACACCAACATCAGGAATAGCGCCAGCATCAGAACCCGCTTCAGGGCCCGTTAATGCAAAACAAGGCACTTCTTGACCTGCCGCTAGGCGAGGTAAGTAATGATCTTGTTGTTCTTTTGTTCCATAGTGCTGAAGTAGCTCACCTGGGCCTAACGAGTTAGGAACACCAACCGTACTTGAAAGTACGGCGCTAACGCCAGCAAGCTTTTGAAGAACACGAGACTGTGCGAACGCTGAGAACGCTAGGCCGCCGTATTCTTTTTTAATGATCATGGCAAAGAACTTATGTTCTTTAAGGAATGCCCAAATTTCAGGAGATAAATCGGCATCTTTATGGTTAATTTGCCATTCATCTACCATTGAACACACTTCTTCAACCGGTCCGTCTAGGAACGCTTGTTCCTCAGCCGTTAAACGACCTTTAGGAATGCGGTGAAGTTTTTCCCAATCAGGCTTACCACTGAAAATATCACCGTCCCACCAAACTGTTCCTGCATCGATTGCTTCTTGCTCGGTGCTAGACATTTCTGGCATTACCTTTCGGTAAAACGATAATAATTTTTTAGTGATGTGTTGCTGACGAATATTAGAAAGGGTAAACGGCAGCGTAAGTGCTAGGAATACAATCCAACCAAGTAAACCAATATCACCAAATAGAGTCCCTAAAATCATGACCCCACCAGCGATACACACTGCTGTTACTAAGCTGGTACGTTGATAGCTGGCAACTGCCAAAGCTAACACTACCAGTAAAAACCAAATAAAATCTGCCATACTTCGCTCCTGAAAAGGCGTTAGATATAACGCTAATCGTTCCACTCATTTTGGCTCATTACGCGGGATTGTGCGCAACTATCAAATTGAGGTCAGACCAGCATGGGTTAAACCTATTATTTAATGACCCAAAGATCAAGATTTTTACATGAATTTTGCATTAAAAGTAATGGTTATAGTGCAAGTTAGAACGCGGTATATATGGGTTGCCCAGCTAACTTGTTGTCAACCACGCGGCATGATGAAGATTTACAGAGAAGGGAGAAAAGAGAAAAGAGATAACAGGTGGGGCTCATCCATCGATGATGTCCCCACCTACAAATAGTGCAAGCAAGGTTTACTGAGTGGCGTAAGACTTCAATTTAATATCGCCTTGTTCTTCACCATCTTTAAATTGCTGCAAACGCACCAAGGTATAGTTTAATGATGGAGCAAACCACGCAAAGGTTTCACGGGTTTTAGAGTCGCGAATAAGCTTCACTTTCACCGTATCGAATTCGCCATAGGGTAATGACAGGCTTTCCTTGGCCACCACTTCAACACCATAGGTACGTAACTCACCACGATAGTTAACAAAGTCGTAGGAAAGGTTCGTTTCGCCAGAGGCTAATTGGTTTGCCAAGTCTACGCGGTATATTTGGTTGTCGAACTGACCGTTCCAAACAAACTCTTCGCCATTTTCAACCGCTATTTTGCCGCCATTGTCAGTATTGAAATTAACGGTAAGCTTTTTATCTGGCCCTGTGCCCGTGCGAGTATAATGATACTCAATGGGTAATACAGTACTGTCTTCTACTTTAAAAATAGAGTGCTCGTAGCGTTTGTCAGATAAAAAGAACTTCGAAACTTTAGAAGAGTAGGTGAGGGAGTATTGTGTGTTGCTTAACGCTTCAAGCTTAATGCGAGCTTCGCCCACATCATCGCCCCACTTGTAAGCCGTATAAACTGCCTCGTAGGGTTGAAGTTTATTCTCTGTTGTATCGGCTGCGTGGGCGCTTACGCCCACAAAAGCCAAAAGAAACGCTGCTACAAAGCTGCGTTTACTCGTTTGCATAACCCGATTCTGGGAGTTCTTGCTCATCTAGGATAGCCTTATTATTTACCATCTTAAGTCGCCCCGCACTGAACCAAGAAAGCACTAATGGGTATATGCGACGCTCCTGTTCTTGAACACGATCTGCTAAGTCTACCGCAGTGTCATCTTCGAAAACCGGCACGCGACTTTGAATAATGACTGGGCCGCCATCTAACTCAGGTGTCACAAAGTGCACGCTTACGCCGTGTTCTTCGTCGCCATTGTCGATAGCTTGCTGATGCGTATTCAACCCTTTGTATTTAGGCAACAAAGATGGATGAATGTTCACTAATTTTCCAGAAAAAGTATTTACAAACTCAGGCGTTAAAATACGCATGAAGCCTGCAAGCACAATATAGTCTGGGTTTAATGATTCAATTTCAGCTTGCAATGCCTTGTCGTAGCTTTCCCGACTGTCATGCTGCATGTGGTCTAGGCTAATGGCGGTAATACCGGCTTCTTGCGCACGGGTTAAACCGTACGCATTAGGGCGGTTACTAATAACACCACATATTTCAGCATCAAGCTTTTCAGCGCTGATGTTATCAATAATGGCTTGTAAGTTACTGCCGTTACCTGAAATTAAAACGCAAAGTCTGGTTGATGGAGTGCTCACGCGTTTATCTCAACTTGCTGTTCACCGTCTTTGGCTTGAATGTCACCAATTAACCAGGCGTTTTCACCGTGTTCTTTCAAGGTTTCAATAGTGGTATCTACATCGGCTTCATCAATAACAATCACTAAGCCAACACCACAGTTGAACGTACGGTACATTTCGTGACGAGTAACGTTGCCGTTCTCTTGTAGCCAGCTAAACACTGAAGGCCACTGCCAGCTCTTCTCGTCAATCACCACTTTTGCATCATCAGGTAACACGCGCGGGATGTTTTCCCAAAAGCCGCCGCCAGTAATGTGTGAAATGGCGCTGACTTCCACTTTCTCAAGCAATGCCAATACAGATTTCACATAAATACGGGTAGGTTCAAGTAAATGCTCGATAAGCGGCTTGCCGTCTAAATCTTGATTTACGTCGGCGTTGCTCACTTCTAAAATCTTACGTACCAGTGAGTAACCGTTAGAGTGAGGACCTGACGACCCTAGTGCGATAAGTTTCTGGCCAGGCTTCACTTTAGTGCCGTCAATAACCTTTTCGGCTTCAACTACGCCTACGCAGAAACCTGCAATGTCGTAATCGCCGCCATGGTACATTCCCGGCATTTCTGCGGTTTCACCACCAATTAGGGCACAACCCGCTTGCTCACAACCATTACCAATACCGGTTACTACCGATGCAGCAACATCAACATCTAGTTTGCCAGTAGCGTAATAATCTAAGAAAAACAGCGGCTCTGCGCCTTGTACAATAAGGTCGTTAACACACATGGCAACTAAGTCGATACCCACACCATCGTGACGGTTTGCATCCATAGCAACACGAAGCTTAGTGCCGACACCATCGGTTCCAGAAACCAGCAACGGGTTCTTATATTTTGTTGGAAGCGAACATAATGCGCCAAACCCACCAAGGTTTCCTTTTACTTCCGGACGGTGAGTCCTTTTAGTAACGGATTTAATACGGTCGACAAGTTGGTTTCCCGCATCAATATCGACACCAGCATCTTTATAACTAAGAGAGGTTTTATTTTCGCTCACGTTTGCGCCCTAGAACTAAGAGTAAGAGGTAGAAAAACGCGGATTCTACCAGTAAGTCACCACAAGTCCAATTGACTAGGGCGGATAAGGGTCAGATCATGTGAAAAAAGTGTAATTTGAGTATGAATTCCCTTTTTTGATGGCTTCAAACTTCGTTTTTTATATTTATAGATGAAATAAACATAAATATGACAGAGAATAGCGGGCAACGATCTTTTGGCGTTGTAGTGGAGTAGTGAAGAAATTGATTTCTTATCGGAACAGGAAAATTAGGCGTATGTTTCAGCAACAATTAATTCGCGGTGTAGGGGTGGCAATAGCGGTGTGCACGATGAGTGCCCATGCTACGCAGCACGTGGTGGTTAATGAAGCACAGATACCTGTTAGTGATCAGAGTCAAAAAACACAAGCCAACGCAGTAAAAAAAGCCCTAACTGAGGTGATGGTGAAGGTATCGGGAAATACCGAGGTGTTGCAGAACCCTGGTGTAAGGGCTGCACTTAGAACGCCTGAAGCGTACCTTCGCTCGTACCGTTTTTCTTATTCGGGCAACGACACCTTTTATGTTGCTGAGTTTGATAAAACGAAACTGACCGATTTAATGAAACGTGAAGGCCTGCCTTTATGGGGTGAGCGTAGACCAGAAACTATTGTGTGGTTAGCCACAGAAACTGACGACAACGAACGCATCATTTTAGATGAAAGTACACCAACACCCGTAGGGGAAATGTTGGTTAACACCGCGAAAACCCGTGGGGTGCCGGTAAGTTTACCGTTAATGGATTTAACCGACTCAGCCAGTATTTCCATTTACGATGTGTGGGGTAGGTTTGTTCAGTCTTTAACAGCATCATCACAGCGTTATGGTGTTGATAATATTATTGGCGCTCGTTTGTATAAAAATACCGCGGGTGAAATGCCGTCTATTCCTGAAGGCTTACCTGCTTCGTCCAGCGCTGGTGAAGGTGGTTCTTACCAAGATACGGATTTCCAAGATACAAATTACCAAGACAATACGTACGCTGATAATCAAAGCCAAAGCGCTATTGCAGGTACAGCGCAGCCATTAAGTGGTCAACTCGATTTAAGTGACGTTGACAACATGGTTGATGGCGGGAACCTACAGGTAAACGAAGAGCAACAAGCCAGCCTTGCAGGCGATGAAGTGACCGCCACGGAGGCTTTGGTGAATGAAGCGCAAGAAATGCCGCCTTTCACGATGGATGAATTCACTCAACACGCCCAAAAAGCACAAGAAGGTGAATATGCGCTTGATTGGGTGTTTGTGGGCAATGGCAAGGTAAGCTACGGGTCTATTTTTGCCGACGAACCTACCTCACTTACTCAACAGTTGGTTGATGCCTATGCCAACTACTTATCTTCACAATACGCGGTGATCCCAGGTGCGGTAGATGCAGAAAGAGTGCAAATATCTGTGTCGGTTGCCAATATAGACTCATTAAAAAAATACGCTAACGCTAATGCGTATTTGAAGAGCTTAAGCGTGATAGAAGAAGCGATGTTAACTGGGCAAACTGGTTCAGTAGCCACCTACAATTTAACCTTGCTTGGTACCCCGGAAGATTTACTTAATACTGTAAGGCTTGAATCTAAACTTCGGCCTGTAACGGATTCTTTCGGTCAAGTGGTAGAAGGATATACCTTTTACTGGAATGAATGACCCTTTTGCTATGCAGCTAACTCTCCCTGTAACGCTACCCACAGATGAAACGTTCGACAGTTTTGTTGATACGGGAAACCAAGAAGTGGTGGCGTTGCTTAAGGGTATTCCAAGTGCTATGCCTGCATGGCACGATGCGCCGTCTTTAGCCTCGCTTTCTGCATTACATCTGCCGTTAGTTACATTGTTAGGTGGGCAGGGCTTGGGTAAAAGCCATTTACTTTATGCTTTGTGTCATCAACTGGCGCAGCAAAACGTTAATCACCTTTATTTAAATTTGAATCATCATGCCCAGTGGTCTTTTGATATTTTTGATGGGTTAGAAAATCTCTCGGTTATCTGTTTAGATAATATGCATGCCATTGCTGGTCACCCACGATGGGAAGAAGCCTTATTCGACCTTTTCAATCGGGTGATAGAAAACCCTCACGCACTCATTGTGGGCGGTAGTCAACACGGGCCTTCACACCCAGCATTTCAATTGCCAGATTTAAGCTCTAGGCTTGCATGGGGAGTCATTTATCATTTAACAGCGCTTAATGATGAGTCGCGTAAGGAAGTGGTGCGATTGCGTGCTAATCAACGAGGATTGCGGTTGTCAGAACAGGCATTACAGTTTTTGTTGCACCACAGCGACCGAGATTTACGAAGCTTGTTAAGCTTATTAGCCAGGCTTGATACTCGTTCATTGCAGGAGCAAAAAAAGCTTTCTGTGGCAATGGTTAAGCGGGAGCTCGGGCTTTAATTTCTAATTACCAACTGCGCTAATTTCCAATCCGCTAGTTTTCAATCCGCTAGTTTTCAATACGCCAACTTTGCCTGCTATAGCGCTTCCGTGATAGCACTGCCCAAAAAAAAACAGATTGAACAACCATACTAAAAAGCCCTTAGTAAAAAACTAATATAAACGCTCTTCAAGCTTCTCTTGCGCTTCTATAATCGCTTTCTTTTCATCGCCTGTAAGCTGCACACTTTCTTCATTGTCTAAATCTACCGTATTAAACCAAGTGCTATCAGCAGGAAACAAAGTTGGCGTTGGCATGACAGCTTGAATGGCCGGAATATCGAGCTCGGGTAATACACGGCTAACCGCATAATCTACTCGTAATTGCAGGTTGCTATCGTTAATACGATCCCGTTGCCCCCAAGTGACATCGTATGAACCATCGTCTACCGCATCACCTGAAAATATGGCCACATCCGCACTGGCGTCCATTCGATAAAGCATCATGAAACGCTCGACCAAATTAGCGAAATCTTCTCTTTCGGTGTAATAGGAACAAAAAGTAACTGCGCCGTCGCTAGCAAACCAGTTGGCAACTTGAGCCGATGTATAAGTGCGCTGTGTACTATTGGCATCATCACCCCCATAGCGTACCTGCGCCAGCGCATGCAGTTCGGATGAGGTAAGTGGCAAGGTGTTTTCAAGGCCAGTAGATAAAGGCGCGTTGCTGTTAACGTAGTTTAAAGGAGTATTACTGCTAGATAAGGATGACCAGGTTGTATAGTCGAAGAAATCATTCGCATGGGCGAGTTCGTGGTACATCAACCATGTTAGTGCGGCATCGACACCTTGTTGAGTGCGGGTTGCCCTTGTTGACTCTGCCAAGCCAGTTTGTGGGTAGTAGTATTCACCCTCTTTTACATATCGCCAAAAGATAGAAAAATCTAAATCACTACCAAAGCCGCTGCGATAGTCGGGCTGAGTATTAATGGTGTCTCGTTCTTCAGGGCTGCGCCAAAAATTATTCGCATCCAGATAAATAGCACCCGTTACGGCCCAATAAAATGAGGGGCGAATATCGTAAGAAATCACAACCGCACTGGTTGCTCTTAGCATTTGTAGCAAATCTTCGCTGCTGTCAGATGTTTGTAAGAATTGCTCGAAGGCTTCTCCCATCCAAGGATGTGACACATAGGTTCTATCTAAAATATCATCAATAGTAGGCGACTCTGTTTGCTGCCCAATAAGAGGAAGTTGAGCAAAGGTGCAGCTTGATGTTATTTCATTGTTGTATACACAAGCTTCTAACGCAGAGGCATAGGGGCTATTCGGACGGTACGCTTGCATGTGCGAAGTAACGGTTTCTGGAATACTGCCTGAGTCGTCAACGAAATACGCATCCAAATTTATATCAATATTCTTTATCACTACCTGAACGGTATCGGTTGCAACAGAACCATCATCAAAAGTTAGCGTAGCTTGAATTTCAGCAATGCTGTCGGCGCTGACTTGTGGTGCTTGAAAATAAAGGTTGTAGGATAAATCGTCGTCATCAAAGGTAAATGCAGGTATGGATGCCCCTGATAGCTGTTCCCAGGTAATGTCCGTTACGGTTTTTAAACTGTTGTTATCTACGTGCAGTGAAACGCGGCCACCTTCGCTGGCTTCATGACCTAAGCGTAAAATGGCTTCAGGAGGCTGACCTTCAATAACGGTAAGGCTAAGCTCTTGGGTCAAAGTTTCTTGGGTAGAGGTTTCGTTGGGAGAAGTTTCGCCCACTGAAAACGATGCGGTAACCGAAACAATGTATTCGCCGGCCGCCGTAACATCGAAGCCTATGGCTTGGGTGTGAGAGGCAAGAGGAGCGATACTGCCTGCTGCTGTGCTTGCACCACTCACCGCATTAACGGTCCAATTTACGCTGGTGATTGATGTGCCCGATGGGGCAATAACGGCAAAATCAGCAGAGTCGCCAGCAATGAGTTCGCTGGCGCCCTGAATGGTTAAACTGGGTGGCGAAGATGGGGTGGGTGTTGTGACACTACTATCTCCTCCTGAACCGCCGCATCCATATAATGCCAACAGTGAAATCGGTAGTAGCCACTTCATCATTATTCCCCTTGTTCGAAATGCGCCTTTTCTTCTTGCATAACTTGTTTAAGTTTTTTCAATCCAAGGCCAAGTTCACGTCCACGTTTACGCGCAAACGCACTGCAACCAACGAACATTCCCACACATAGTAGAATTTCAATTGCTGCATACCAGCGCTCTTCAGGTACAGCGTAAGCCACCGTACAGCCGTGCATTAAATAAAACAGTACCACGAAATTTGCCCAAGCGTGAGTATAGGGCTTACCTTGTATAACGCCTTTGTAAGGTAAAAGTAACGGCACTAAATAAACTAGCGTAATAAATATTGGTGAGTACGTTAGCGTTTTATTAAGAAAAAACTGCCACGCAATAATCCACACAATTAATAAGGTATGACAACCCAGTGCCAAATAACGATAAAAACGCGTATTAGGCGCCATGTGTTGTCTCCTGGTTATTCGCATGCCACAAAGCACTGGCTAAGTTTGCCAGACGTTTACCTTGAGCAATACATAAAGATTTTTCATCTTCGGTAAGTGTGATCGCATTATTTAGGGCCACATGGCTCACACCGTAAGGGCTACCACCACTTCGCGTGTGATGAAGCGCAGGCTCGCTGTAGGGCAGGCCGCACATCACCATGCCATGGTGAAATAGCGGAAGCATCATAGACAGCAGCGTTGATTCTTGACCGCCATGCATAGAAGAACTTGATGTAAATACACACGCTGGCTTATTAATTAACGAGCCTTTTAACCACTGGCTACTGGTACTGTCTAAAAAGTGCTTCACTGGTGCAGCCATGTTACCAAATCGCGTAGGGCTTCCTAGGGCAAGCGCGCTGCACTGCTCGAGTTCTTGCAAGGTCACCGTGGGGGCTGCGTTAGGGTTTGCCTCTTTTAAACTGGCGTCTGCATTTTCTTCGCCTGAGTCCTGATCACTTGAACTATTCGAGTTAATGTTTAGGCTTGCCACGCTGCGCACTATGACTTCAGGTCGCACAAATGATGCAGCGGTAGCAGGTGATGCAGAGAAAGCATTCGCTTCCATGCTTGATAGTTCAGCCATTGCACCTTGTGCTATAGCATCGGCTAACTTTTTGGTACTGCCATGGCGGCTGTAATAAAGAATTAAAATAGGGCCCATTATACGATTTCCAGTACGGCCTCTGGCGGTCTTCCAATACGGGCTGCATTGTTGTTAATCACCACAGGGCGCTCAATTAACTTAGGGTGTTCTACCATAGCGGCAAAAAGCTGCTCATCGGTAATATCTGCACCACCTAATGCATTCGCTTTATAGGCTTCTTCTTTGGTACGCATCATGTCTCGCACATTTTCTATGTTAAGTTGCCCAAACAAGGTTTTAAGTTCAGCGATACTCAGCGGCGTTTTTAAATATTCTACTACGGTAGGCGAGATACCTTTTTCTTCAAGTAGTGCTAAGGTTTGGCGGCTTTTAGAGCAGCGCGGGTTATGTAAAATAGTAACCGAAGACATAATGTCGCCTCATCGTTAAATCATTGCCAAATTTTGGCGCTGACTATTGCTTGTTTGAAGTTATTTTTCAAGGTGCTAAGGCCTTATTAGTGACAAAAGCGCAATAATATTGGTGTGTAGGCCCCATAAATGAAAGGTGATGCTAAGCAATTAACTCTGCTTGTGCAAACTACGCGTTTAATCTGGCGTAAATACCAAGGTAATCTCATTCTCAATCACATGAAAATACTTGCTATTAAATACGCAGCAAGGCATGTTTGCACACCGTTGTTATCTATATTGTTGTTTATATTTTTTATAAATAATAACGCTGTTTTCTATGGTAAAGAAGTATGGCAAAGAAGTACGGCAAAGAAGGTACGCTAAAAATGACGAACGCTGTGAAGCAAGGGCTGTTGATTATATTGGTGATGATACTTTCAGCTACCGCTGGAGTATGGTTTTACAATTACCATCAAACCGACTTTGAAACCCTTCAGGGCGACACATATAAATGGCGTGATTTAGAAGGTAATTGGGTGATCATTAATTACTTTGCACCCTGGTGTGCGCCGTGTTTAAGAGAAATGCCTGAGTTACATCATTTAAGCGAAAACCTACCGCCAAACACTTTGTTATTCGCCATTAATTACGACGTGCTACCGGAAAATGATTTACAGGCCATGGCAAACAAGTTTGATATTACGCTAAATTTGATTGTGGCTAATGAAGAAACCCAGCTTCCCATTACTAAGCCGCCGTATTTACCGGCGACTTATATTGTGGGCCCGAAAGGGCAGGTTCAAGCCGAAATTTTAGGTGAGGTAACCGCTGATATCTTAAAAGACAAAATTGCAGCGTTGCAGGCTAGGGCACTATAAACGCTGTAACCGCTCTTCTTGATCTCTAAATTGCTTTATTCTTGCCCTAATGCGCTGCTTTTGAAGATGGTCGTCATCTTTCGCAAAGTTATAAGCGTACTGTAATTCATCTACGGCGCGGGTATAAGCGCCATAAAGGGCGTACACTTCTGCCTTACTTTGATGCATTTGCGAAAAGCGCTTCGCTTTTTGATACGCTTCTGACATCAACTGATGCGCAATTTGGTATTCGTCGTTCACCAATAAAAAGTCTTTCAATAAGCTAATGGCATCATCGTAACGACTGGCACTTATCATGGCATTTGCTTGGTTAAGCGCCAGTACTTGATTGCGTGGGCTGTTCTCTACAAACGGTGACAACATTTCCACTGCCTTCAAAGGCTCACCTTTAGCAATGTAAATATCTGTTGCAGCGTCTAGGTAAAACAGGTTGCCGCTATCTTTGGTTAGCAATTCACCCATAATGATTTCTTGGGCTTTGTCGTACTCTTCCGTTCGCATATACGCCAATGCTAAGGCGTAAAGCGAAGCTTCTCTTACTCGATAAACCTTTTTATCTACCTGTGCGGTAAAATACTCTACCGCGTAATCAGGTTCGAATGAGTACCTGGCCATGATTCTTGCTTTAGCAAGTTCAAACTGTTTGCTTACCGGAACAAAGCGAGAAGGGTAGTCGTCTGCACGCGAACGGGCATCGGCAATACGAGATTCAGTTAATGGGTGAGTTAACAAACGCGCCGGCGGGCGAGAAACGTTTCGATACTCTTCAGCCATAATTGAAAAGAAGTCGGCAGCGCCATTGGCATCAAACCCGGCCCGAGACAGCATGGCAATACCGATGCGGTCGGCTTCTTGTTCATTAGAGCGGGTGTAGTCAATTTGCATTTGCACAGAAGCCGCTTGGCCTGCTTGCATTGCCGCCATACCCGCCTGAGGGTTTGCCATGGCAATTAATACGCCACCAATAAGAGACGCAATCGCTAAGGGCGACGAACGTTGTTGCGCTTGCATGCTTCGAGCGATATGCCGTTGTGTAACGTGAGAAATTTCGTGAGCCAGTACCGAGGCCAATTCACTTTCAGTATTTGCCCGTCGCATAAGGCCCGTGTGAACACCTATATGCCCACCAAAGAAAGCGAAAGCGTTAATCGCATCGTTATTTACCCAGAAAAAACGGAAGGGGAATTTAGCATTTTCGGCATGAATAACTAAGCGGTTACCTAAATCTTGTAGGTATTCGTCTAAAACTGGATCGGCGATTAGCGGGCTTTGCCCGCGCATTTGACGCATAACGGCATCGCCAACAATCATTTCTTTGTCTAAAGAAATAGCGTCAGACGCCACTACACCAATTTCAGGTAGCGCATTTTTATTCGTGTAACTCACGCTTTGCGCAATACTCGACAAGCTTGCTGTAATAAGGAAAGACAGCACCAAGAGTTTTTGAGATAACCTTTTCTTCATGTACCTGTGATTTACTGAACAATACTGGAATACGTATTAGAGCACCAAAGTACCGTTTCAGTTTCAATTATTTATTATGAATTTTATCATTCTGCCTAGATAAGTAGGTTTATGCCAGTTTTAGTGCAATTTACCCTTATCAATTAATTTGGCATTTGACCTGAATATTGCTTGTTAAATCGTCTTACCAGATTGATTTAAATAGAAAGTGTATTGCCCGATGCTTAGTCTTTACACTATGATGCGTATCCTATTCTTCAAATTTCTCAGGAAGCTTTTATGATCAGTGTGTTTGGTCGCTGGTACCGACGCAAATTTTCCGATCCTGATGCAGCTATGCTGCTTATACTCATACTTATTACAACCGCCGCGCTGCTTTTGTGGGGCGAGCTTATCATGCCTGTTTTAGTGGCAGCCATTGTGGCTTATTTACTTGATTGGCCGGTTACCCACCTTGTTAGATTCGGCGTAAGCCGTGCTATAGCTTGCGGCATCGTATTGATGGGGTTCATTACCCTCGTCATTTTCATGTTGATTGGTTTAGTGCCCATTGTCACTCGGCAAAGCATTAATCTTATTCAAGAAACCCCTTTAATATGGCAAAAGGCCCAAGATTGGATCTTAACTTTGCCGGAAAAATACCCAGATTACGTGCAGGTTTACCAGATTCATCAAATGATGGAGGGGCTAAACGACAAACTTGTTGGTGTAGGCGAAACATTAATATCAGCTTCTTTTAGCAACATTGCCAATGTGGCGGCGCTATTAGTTTATGCGGTGCTTGTGCCTTTAATGGTGTTTTTCATGTTGAAAGACAAAATGTATTTCTTAGAAAGCATTTCTAACTTGTTGCCTAAAGAGCGCCGATTAATTACGCAAGTTGGCCATGAAATGAATTCACAAATTGCCAATTATATTCGCGGCAAAGTAATTGAAATTGTGATTGTTAGCTTAGTGTCGTGCGTGACCTTTGCCTTCATGGATTTACGCTATGCTATTTTGCTTGGCGTATTGGTAGGTATTTCTGTGCTAATTCCTTACATAGGCGCAGCGGTAGTCACCATTCCTGTTGCTATAGTTGCATTGTTTCAATGGGGCTTAACGCCTGATTTCTGGTATTTGTTTATTGCCTATTCGATTATTCAGGCATTGGATGGAAACTTATTGGTGCCTTTGCTTTTCTCTGAAGCAGTAAGCCTGCACCCACTGTATATCATTATTGCTGTGCTGGTATTTGGCGGCCTTTGGGGCTTCTGGGGCGTTTTCTTTGCCATACCGTTGGCAACATTGGTAAAAGCAGTAATAACAGCGTGGTCGAGTAACCCTGCCGGTTTACCGGTGGCTGAAAGCGAATAAGCTGTAAATATTTAACATCCAGTGAAATAAAAAAAGCGGTAGTGTGAACTACCGCTTTTTTTATTAGCTTTTTGTCAATGTTAAATCGATATAAAACCGCTAACGAAATACGTTTATAAAGAGTTACTTGTTATCTGCCAAGTAATCTAACACTACTGTGTGATGCTCTTTGGTTTTGAACTTATTGAAAACGTGTTCAATAACGCCGTTTTCGTCTACTAAAAAGCTCAAACGATGAATACCGTCATACTCTTTACCCATGAACTTTTTCAAGCCCCATACGCCAAAAGCATCTGCTACCGCGTGGTCTTCATCTGACAACAAGGTAAAGTTTAGGCTTTCCTTTTCAGCAAATTTTGGCAAGCGTTTAACCGCATCAGGGCTGATACCCATTACTTCCACATTCAAGCCGTCTAATGCCTCTTTACTGTCGCGTAAGCCTTGTGCTTGCACGGTGCAACCTGGCGTCATCGCCTTAGGGTAAAAGTAAACCAGTACTTTTTTACCTAGGTAATCTGATAACGTAATGGTTTCATCATTTTGGTTTTGAAGTGAAAACTGTGGTGCTTTATCACCAACTTGAAGCGTGTTCATTAGATTCCTTAATATGTTTGTCTACAACTTTACCGGTTACATTGAGTTCTTCAAACAACGCGGTTAGTTCTGATTCTAGAGCAGCAAAATCTTCCGAGGCGGGCATGTTCACAACAAACTTGCATCGCATACATTCGTTTTTACACTCGGCCGCTTTGTATGTGGCTTGTCTAAATGCACTGATTGATGCGTTACGTTTTGCGAAAAAGCCCGTCACTGCTTCAATAAGGCCAGCGGTATCTTCGCCGCTGAATTCAACGTGAAATAAGTGATCGAGATTTTGCTTTTCGTGGTGACTAGTACGTTTCATCATGGAAAGCAGATCGAGACGCTGACAAAGGGGAGGCACAGCACACTCAGCGCGAGTAATGGCTGACTGCGAACCTTCTAAAATCATAGTGAGTGAAAATTCTTGGCCATAAATAGCTTGCCGACTATCTAAAATGTTGCACTGGGCTTCCGATACCGTGGATGCAATTTCACTTAATATACCCGTTTTATCTGAACCTAAAATGGTCACAATCAGTTGCTGCTGAGACATTAAAACCTACATCACAAGAAACGTATTGCGTGATGGTAGCATAGAGTTTTTTTTTAGTACCAGCGGCTTTTTGTAGTATTGATACAGATTATTGTCAAATTCTTGGCATTTAGGCGTGAGATAGCTTGTGTTTAGCTACTGACATATTTACCATGTGCGCTCATATTTTGCGGAGAGATTATGTTTACTGGTAGTTACGTAGCACTCGTCACGCCGATGTTTGAAAACGGCGACATCGATTACAAGTCACTTGAGAAGCTAGTGCGCTTTCATGTTGAACAAGGCACACATGGTATTGTGTCTGTTGGCACCACTGGCGAGTCGGCCACCTTGCCGTTTGATGAACACGTAAACGTAGTTAAAGAGACCGTTGCTATGGTGTCTGGCGCTATTCCTGTTATTGCAGGTAGTGGCGCAAACTCAACTGCCGAAGCGATTTTTCTTACCCAACAATTGGGTGCGGCCGGTATCGACGGCTTCTTAAGTGTAGTTCCTTACTACAACAAGCCTCAACAAGCAGGCATGGTGGCACACTTCAACGCCATTGCTGATGCCAGCGATTTACCGGTGTTGTTATACAATGTACCGGGTAGAACCGTTGCTGACATGCTGCCTGAAACCGTTGCCGAACTTTCATCTCACAAAAACATTGTTGGATTAAAAGACGCAACAGGCGATATTGCTCGCCTTAAAGCAACGCAAGCACTTGTACCTTCAGACTTCGTTTTACTCAGTGGTGATGACGGCACAAGTTGTGAGTTCATGTGTGAAGGCGGTCATGGGGTTATTTCTGTGACAGCAAACGTGGTACCTAAAGCAATTGCACAAATGTGCGAAGCCGCTTTAGCAAAAGATTTTGATAAATGTCGCACTATAGATGAAAGCATCGAATTGCTTCACAGCGCGCTATTTATCGAGCCTAATCCAGTTATTCCAAAGTGGGCTTTATACAAAATGGGCATGATGGAAAGTGCACAAATGCGATTACCTATGGTTTTACCGGAACTTGTAAGCCAAAAATATATCGAAGAACTATTACAAAAATACGCATTGATTTCGGGTTAATAAGGAACACAGATGAATAGAACGCTGGCTATAGTGAGTTCGATGGTAGTAATCGCACTTGCAGGTTGTTCAAGCCAAACAGATAGAAAGACGGCTTCAGGAACGTACAAATACTTAGAAACAAAAGAACAAACCCCAGTACGTGTTCCTGCCGACTTAGATGCGCCCACTTTTTCTAGAGAGTTTGCAGTACCTGAATTAGACGAAAGCGTAGATGAAAGTCTTGTTGGAAAGAAATTACTTGTGCAGTCTCCTGCATTGGTATTGCCGCTTGTTACGGGTTCACACGTTGAAGAAGGCAAAAGCACAGCAACAATTTGGTTTGACCAAGTTGATGATAGCCAGCCGTTAAGCCAAGCCGTGTGGAATTCTTTGTTAAGCTTCCTAGACGAGCAAGGCATTGGCGTAGATTTCTTCGATCCTGAACAGCAAGTGCTAAACACTGACTGGATGATCATCAAAAAAGAAGTGGATAGCCCGTGGTACAGCTGGACCAGCACGGAAAGTGAAGTGGGTCGCCGCTTTGAATTCGTGCTAGAAGTAAAACCTCACGGTAGAACCGCAGCGCTTTCTGTTGATTTAAAAGACTACATGGCCACCACAGGTGACGATGTTGTTGCAGAAATTTCAAGCATGCAAGAGCGCCGTGAAGAAGTAGACGTACTTAACCAAGTGATTGGTCATTACGAATACCAAATTCAGTTACAAGAAACCCGCCGAATTGCACGTATTCGCCAAGGCCTAAATACTGAAATGGGCTTTAACGATGACGGCAACCCCGCATTTATGGTAGATGCACAATACGATGTGGTATGGCCACGTATGTTACTAGTATTGCGTAAACTTGGTTTCGACGTAAAAGATTTAGACAAATCAAACGGCTTACTGTTTGTTACCTATAATGGTAGTGAAACGGGTTGGTGGGGCGGCTTGTTCTCTAGCGACAACGAGTTACTTGAAAAAGGTGACTACCGTTTAAAAGTTTCACGTGCCGGTGAGAAACGCAGTTCAGTGACTTTCATGAATAATGAAAGCGAACCTTTTGAAGCCAATCAGGTTTCAGACCTTTACGGCGCATTTGCCGAGGTCATGTCAGAAGATAACCTTGATATATAATTGAGACTGAGAATGGAAAAACGTGACGAGCTTTACCGCGGTAAAGCAAAAACTGTGTATTTTACCGATGACAGCGATAAGTTAATTCTGCATTTCAGAAACGACACATCAGCTTTCGATGGTGAAAAAATTGAACAGCTAGACCGTAAAGGCGAAGTGAATAACAAGTTTAACCATTTTATTATGACTAAACTTGAAGAAGCAGGTATTGCTACGCAAGTAGAAGCGTTGCTTTCTGACACTGAATCTTTAGTTAAAAAGCTAGACATGATCCCAGTGGAATGTGTTGTTCGTAACCTAGCGGCTGGCTCTTTGGTTCGTCGTCTTGGTGTAGAAGAAGGGCAAACGTTGGCACCGCCTGTGTTTGAATTCTTCCTTAAAAACGACGCACTGCACGACCCTATGATTAACGATTATCATATTGTGTCATTTGGTTGGGCGACTGAAGCGCAAATTGCTGAAATGAAGTCGTTAACGTTTAAAGTAAATGCCGTACTTAAATCGCTGTTTGATGAAGCAGGCATGTTGCTAGTAGATTACAAACTTGAATTCGGTGTTGATCCTGATGGCAACATTGTTTTGGGTGATGAATTTACCCCTGACGGTTGCCGCTTGTGGGACAAAGAAACCCGCAAGAAGATGGATAAAGACCGTTTCAGACAAGGCCTAGGCTCAGTAGTTGAAACTTACATTGAAGTTGCAGAACGCTTAGGTGTTTCACTGTAACGGCTAGTAATGTAAAGATTGAACGAAAAAAGGACCCATTGCGGTCCTTTTCTTTTGTCTGTAAAAAGGTAAATTAAACAACGATTTGATTAACAGAGCTTTGATTAAACAACGCTTTATTTAAAAGAGCCTTGATTAAAAATAGCCTTGTTCAAAAAGAGCTTTGTGCATTTTATATAATGCTAAATGCACAACTAAACGCTATAAAATTATCATCATTATAAAAAGGGCTTTTATGTATACGCTGCTGGAGAAAACGAATGGGTAACCCGTACGGATTAGTGTGTATTGCCATGCTGGCGTTTGCGGCCAATTCGTTATTATGCCGAATGGCATTGGCCAATACTGATATCGATCCGGGCCTTTTCACCACAATACGCTTGGCCAGTGGCGCATTGTGTTTAGCCCTTTTAGTGGCCTTTACTGCCCGCCGTTCTTCAAAAAACACCAGCCCAATTGCAGCAATTAAACAACAAGCATCAATAGCAGGGGCGTTAAGCCTATTTGTTTATGCTATTGCATTTTCTTATGCGTATATCTCGATGTCGACAGGCACAGGTGCGTTGTTATTGTTTGGCGCAGTGCAGCTCACTATGATTTCAGTAGGCTTATTAAAAGGCGAACGCTTTGCTACATTTCAGTGGCTAGGGTTTTTACTGGCTTTTGCAGGTTTAGTTATCTTGCTGCTTCCAGGGGCTAGCGCGCCACCATTGTTTTCAGCCCTATTAATGATAAGCGCCGGTATGGCATGGGGTTTTTATTCCTTACTAGGTAAAAAGAGTAATGCGCCCTTATTGCTAACGGCGGGTAATTTTTTATATGCCACGCTACTTACCCTGCCTTTAATTGTTTGGTTATGGGTAACCGATACTTGGCAATGGAGCAACGATGGGGTGTTATTTGCGCTGGCCTCTGGAATAGTGGCGTCTGGTTGTGGCTATGCTATTTGGTACAAAGCATTACCTTTAATTCAATCGACAACGGCTGCCACCGTTCAGTTAAGTGTTCCGGTTATTGCTACGCTGATGGGCTGGGCGTTTCTTGCCGAAGCCATTAGCGTACAAATTATGGTAGCCTCTTTAATGACATTAGGCGGTATTTGGTTGGTTATTAAAATGCGCAAAGCTTAATCTAATAAAGCTTGGCCTATCATGAGCCGCAACGCTAATATGAGCGGCAGCTCAGACTAAAAACCGCAGCTTCGACCATTACTATAAGGGATTAACGTGGGCTTATTGACTAACATTCGGCGTGCACTAATTGCTTCTAAATTTCAGCGTAAAGACTTAAAAATTATTGAAGCTATCCCAGGCGAAAGGTTTGCCACCATTGTTTTCGACTTTAAAGATAAAGGCTGGGAATTAACTGATGCTAGAGGCGACCTTGATGTAAGCCGTGACAGTTGGCAGGGCAAGCTTCGAAAAGGCACCAGCACGCTTACTTGCACATGGAGTAAGGATGACCAAGGCGAGATAGTGGGTTTAACCCGCATTGTTGAGGGCATAGCGAAAGACTACAACTTAAAAGTGCAATCTGCTCCTAGTCGATAACCTAAGTCGATAACCCATGCCGATAAGCTGAGCTTTTGGTTTTCAACGCATAAAAAAATGACGTAAATAAGCATAAGGGAAACAAAGCTTATCTACGTCATTTATCAACTGATGGAGCTATAATGAGAGCGGTTACGTTATAGCGGTTGAGTGAACAACACGCTATTACCATTTTCTATTACAGCCGTCTTTTCTCGCTTTTACTACAAAGCTTTTAACTACAAAGCCTAGAAACGATAAGACGCCGATACTCTAAAGCGGCGCGGTGCACCTGGCTCAACCCATACATCGGCAAAAGAGTTGGTGTAGTGCTCTTTATCGAAAAGATTGTCTACTTCTGCACGTACCACTAAGTTTTCAACCGGTTCAATTTGCGCAAACGCGCGCACGGTAGTGTAGCTAGGCAAAAAGAAGTCTGTTGCTGTTTGGCCTAAACGCTCATCTACGTACAACAAACCAGTGCCTAAGCGCACCGGCATATCTGAAACCGTAAGGCTTTTGCCTACTTGAACGCTTAGTTGATTTTCAGGCACGTTAATTAGCGGATCGCCTGCTTCAATAGCCGCCACAAAGTTATCGTCAGCCGCATCGTTGGTACTTTCTGCATCGATATACGCGTAAGACACCCACAACGCAATACCATTGCTGAACTCAGCGTTAATATCTAGTTCAACACCACGACTGCGCGCTTCACCGCCAGGGGTTAAAAAGAAACCGTCAGACGCTTCATCACTACTATCGAACACCAAAATATTGCTTTGATCGATATTAAAGATAGACAGGGTGATGTCGCCGCGAACGTTGTTAAAGAACGACGTTAGGTCGGTTTTAACACCCACTTCGGTAGACTCAGATTGGTTGGGTTCAAACGGATTTCCTGCATAATCAGAACCCGTAAGTTGGCGGAAGCCTTCACCGTAGGTGGCGTAAAAACTAATGCTGTCATCAAGTAAATACACCGCACCTAACTGAGGTGAAAATTGAGTATCATCTTGTGATGTAGTGGTTACCGGATCGCTTAAGCGGTTTTGAATTTCTTGTTCGAATTTGTCAATTCGACCACCAAAGCGCACTTGAAACTTATCGGTAATGTTCACTTGGTCTTGAATGTACATTCCCCACGCTTCTTGGGTTTCTAGGCGGTCTAGGTTGTCTGACAATTCAATATCAGCCACAGGCGAGTAATCTGGGTTAAGAATATCTACCACAAGATATTGGCTTAAATCCAAATCGCTAATGTCTGTGTCGCTGGAAAAATAAGGCGGGCGGTAGCGCAAGATAACTTGGTCGTTTTCAAACTTATCGTAATCACCACCAATAATAACGCGATGGCTAATTGAACCCGTATCAAATTCACCAGCAATTTCACCGCGCAGTACTACGTAATCGGTTTCAAAATCGCGGTAGCGCTGAAAGCGTGAAAGCAAGGTTTGATCTGGGTCGATGAACAAGGTTTGGCGGCCTTCAAAGTTGGTTTCTAGTGCATTACCTTCAAAGGTGGTATCACGTAAGCCAGCGCCCACCAATAGGTTCCAGTCATCGTTTAGCTCATGAGAAATCTCAAGCTGGTGCCCAACCACGTCGGTAGTAATTCTATCGCCAGATGGGTCACCCACGAAGGTTTCAATAGGCTGAATTCCTAACTTACCATCCACCGCGATAACACCACGGTCGAAGGGGATTTTTTGATTTGTGTATTCTAGCTCGTAGGTAATACGGGTATCTTCAGAAAATTCCCAGGTAACAGAAGGGTAAAAGCCTAACTTTTCGGTTTCTACCGTATCTCTGAAGCTTTCAGCGTCTTCGTAAAAGCCCACTAAGCGAACGCCAACATCTTCTTTTGCACCCGCTACCGTTTGCACGTCAGCTTCAATGCGCATTTGATCCCAACTGCCATAAGTGGCTTTTACTTCGCCACCGGTGAAAAATTGTGGGCGCTTAGTGACTAAGTTTACCGCACCGCCAGGTTCACCGCGGCCAAATAAAGCCGCTTTAGGGCCTTTTAATACTTCCACATGGTCGATACCCGCTAAATCACGAGGGCCACCAAAGCCACGGCCAGCATTAAACCCATTTACCAAGAAACCACTTGGTAGGTTTTCATCACCAGAAAAACCACGAATGGCAAAACTATTCCACAATCCACCAAAGTTATTCTGCCTAGCTACCGAAGCAGAAAGATCTAATGCATCATTTAAGTTAATGGCACCTGCATCACCAATTAAGCCTAAGTCGATATCTTGCGCGGCGGCAGGCACTTCTTTGTATTCAAACGCACCTTGATAAGCGCGGTGCATGCCGTGTACCGTAATTTTCTCGACCTTTGCTTCATCGTTTTTTTGAGACGCGCCTTGGGCATTTGTTTGACCGTCATTTGTTTGAGCAAAAGCAGGGGCATTGAAAAATGCAGCAATACTGATGGCGAGTGTAGATTTCACCCAGTTATTTTTCATTGGTGTTTTCCTGTGTGTTCATTTTTTGTTGTAGTAAATTGTGAAGTTGTAGTGAATTGTGGAAGCTGCTTAAGGCTGGCTTCTGTAAACTCAGGCGCAGCAAAAAGTTGTTGGTAATAAAACTCGCGCAACGATGCGTGAAACGCGCGCACCTTATTTTCATAATCAATCATAGATTGCACGTTGGTGTTAGCGGTGTTCGACAACAAACGCTGGGTTAGCAACGAAGGCGATAACAAAGACACATAACCTGCCAGCTGGTTTTTTCTGAGGGTGGCTTGTTGATAAGCGTTAGAAAGTTCGCTTGCCCGTTCATCGCCAACTTGCTGAAAAGCGTAATACCATTTCCAGTTAAACGAACCATCACGTTCAGGATCGTACGCCGTGTAATTAGCCCACTGTGGATGAGTTTCAATAAACTTTTCCCACGTGGCTTCTATCGGCTTATCCCAGGCGCCGTTTACGGCTTCACGTTGTGTAAGCACAATGTCGCCACCTTCTGGTGTATTAACAACCGCATTAATAATGGTATGACCGGTAACCGGCACTATTACGGTGGTAATAAGCCATACCCCCAACATTAACGAGGCAAGGTGGGTGGCACTGTATTTAGCAAACCGTTGCGCCGCGCCAATGGCCAATACAATGGCAGACCACACGCTTATAGTACCCAGTACAATAACGCACGCTAACAAGATAGAACGTAGCGATGCGCCATTTACAATGGCAAAGGCAATAAAAGGAATAAGTGTAACTAAAGCTAACGGCACCAGCGTAACTAGCGTACGAGAGGTCCATACCACATGGCTATTGCGCGCCGTTACATTGAGTAAGTCGAAACGTCTGGCTTCACGCTCTTTTGCTTTTAAGTCGTACAGCAACAAGATAATAAATAGCGGTAGTAACACGCTTACCACAAAGGCAAAATCGAAACGCCCTAAAAAGGCTAATTCTGGGTTGTCGGTGTCGCTTTCGTATATTTGCCCTTCAAGGGCTAACATACGTATACGATGCTTCCACGGAAACACATCACGTTCACCCACAACAGCAAAGGCGAGGGGCGACGGCGGCGCATAGGTTAGGTGAAAGGCGTAATACGCCACCATGCCATAGCTATTTTGATGAGAAAGCACCGCTTCACGCTCTACAGTGTCTTTTTCCAATAAGCGTTCAATAGTCGCTTGTTGCGCCTGCATTTCAGCATGACCCGACCACAAGGCTACCGTGCTTAATAGAAATACCACCAACAAGGTTAATTTGAATTGGCGGTGTGCAAACACAAACCCCGCTTCGCGCTTAATATCGTTAAACCGCATCATGGGTTTAGCCTCCTTACTGCAAGATTAAGAAGTAGTACAGCAACACCCACCCAAAGAAGAAGTTGTAAACAGTACATGGCAGCACTGCTTAAGCGCGCCATGGGGGCTTCGGGCTGGAAACTAAACTCAGACAATACTGCCCAGTTACTGGCCTGTACTACCGCTTTGTCTGCGGCTTCTTCACTAGCATTGCGGTTCATATCAAGTTTGTAATCAAGCTTTTCTACGTGCACTTTGTTTAAGCCTTGTACAAACTGCATACGTAGCATTTCGGCTTCACGCAAAAAGCGGTGGTGAGTTTCAATACTGGTGCCCGCAAGTAGGGTAGAGAACGAACGCAGTGCCACGGTAGGGGAAAGCCAGCCAAACTGCCTTGCAATACGGGCTTGGGCTAGTTCTTCTTGCATGCGGCTTTCTGCAAATTCATTAATGACAACCGCTTGGCGCTGCTCTGAATATTGCGCCACTATGCCTCGAAAGTTCACGGGAAGGTCGTCTACCGAATCGACATTGTATTTATCGAGCAAGTCTTGTTTAAGAGCCACAAAAGCCGGATCGTTAACATCGTGACCATCACCTAAGCTACGAAGCTTTTCTTCTACTTTAAAGTCGGCTTCTAACTTACCAATAGAGGGCTCTATACTGGTCGCCACACTGCTGCCCATTCTAGGTAGCAATATGCAAGCGCTCATCCAAATAACGATAAGCACGGTAAAGCTGGCACTGCTTTTTTCAAATAACGTAGAGCAGGCGGTAACCACCACAGCCCATAACATGAAGTAAAGCATGTAACCTAAACAAAAAAGCGTTACCACTAAGGCGCTTTCATTGGAAAAAGCAACGTACACGCAAGCTAATAACAAGGGCAGTAAAAATATACCGCTAGCCAGCATTAAGGCCACCAGTTTTCCCAACACCAACTGCCAACGGCTAGCACCTTGGGTAAGTAATAAAGTGAGAGTGCGTGCTTCACGTTCCCGTGAAACGCTGCCGTAGCCAATTAAAATAATAAACAGTGGCGCTAACACCAACGCCAAAAAGCTTGGCGTTAAGCTACTAAAACGGGTTAGCCCTGCAGACTGACGCTGCTCGGCAAACATGGCACTGTTTTGCCTGTGGCCTTCCAAGAAAATAGCGTTACCTGTGTACGTGTCTACACCCGGTTCTATTACACTAAGCGGGGTAGGTGTACGAAACACATAATGCCCGTAATGCACCATGCGGTGCGGATGTTTGTCGGGCTGCGATAAAAAGCGTTCTTCAGCTTCATGTTGAAGGTGTTCTCTGGCGTGCGCTGCCTCTTCAATATGAAAGCTATTTACCACAAGTGCAGCTAGGGTGAGTACACTGCCCAAAATTAACACCGTGGTAGCAACTTTGGTTCGCAGCCAATAACGCCACTGTTCGGCGCAAATTGTTTTTACTGTTTTGCTTACCATCAGTTGCGCCCTGCAAAGGCTGCGTGAACGGCTTCGGTATCGATAGGCGTATCGCCCGAGCGTTCAAACGACCCCGTAAGCTTGCCGTTACTTAGCAACACAATACGGTGCGCAACCTGACAAGCTCCATACACATCATGGGTTACCATAAATATGGTGGCACCATTGTTGGCTAACTCCGACACTAGCGAGTTAAATTCATCAATAGCAGCAGGGTCGAGGCCAGAAGTAGGTTCATCTAAAAACAGCACTGGGGCATTACGAAGAATGGCTAATGCAATGGCGGTTTTCTGCCTCATCCCTTTTGAATAGTTCGACAACGTGTTGTGCCAAGCATTTTCTTGAAGGGCTACTTTTTTAAGGGCTTCATGAATAGCATCGTCCGTTTTTTCGACACCGGCAACCGACAAAAAATAGCGAATGTTTTCATATCCTGAAAGGTGACCATAAAGCGTGACCGACTCCGGTAAATAAGCCACCGACTTTTGCACTTCGTTGGTATTGTCTGCTACCGACATGCCCATAACAGACGCTGTGCCAGCGCTAGGTTTCATTAACCCTAAAAAGGTTTTAAGGGTTGTGGATTTACCCGCACCGTTTCCACCAAGAAGGGCAAACACTTCACCATTGCCTACTTCAAAATTAAGGTTATCAAGAATAGTACGTTGGCCTATACGTACCGATAATTCACTAGCACTGATTACAGATTTTGATGTCATTGATTTTCGGTATAAAGTCGAAATTTGGTGATATGTTATATTGTAACAATTGCGATGTGAAATATTTTTTGCATTTTTCGTTTATATGGCTACTAAGCGGTTGGGAAATGAATACTTGTTGGTGCTTAGATGGCTAATTACTGGTGCGTAGCTGGGTAGTAAGTAAAGAGTCGATGGCTAATAAGTAAAGAGTAGAGGCTAGTAAATAGCCATCCTTATGGTGCTGTATCATTGAACAAAATAGGCATTTCATAGACGTGAACATAACTTACTATTATCTTGTTGTTATTTAGCGTTTAAGAGTATGTTGTAGTGTATATTTTGTATGGTTCTGAAGTGTCTTTGTATACGGGTAAAATTCGCGCCTACCTTAACTATAAGCAACTGCCTTTTACCGAAGTGCTGTCTACCGTATCGGTATACAAAAAAATAATTCGCCCGAAAACCGGTGTTACCTTTATTCCGGTGGTTAAGACCCCTTCAGATGAATATTTACAAGATACCGCCCGCATTATTGATTACTTTGAAGCGCAGGCTCGGGCTAATACACAGGCAGATACCAACACCAATCATCTATCAGTAGTACCCACCACACCCGCACAGCACCTTGTAAGCGAACTTTTCGCCCTGTGGGGTGATGAATGGCTGGTTATTCCCGCCATGCATTACCGCTGGAACAAAGATAACTTCCCTTTTATATATGAAGAGTTTGGGCAAGTAGTTACCCCCAAAGCACCAAAATTTGTTAAAGCGTATTTTGGGAAGAAACTAGCCAAAAAGTTTCAAGGGTTTGTGCCACTGTTAGGCATTACCAAGAAAAGCATTCCCTATATTGAAGACTGGTACGAAAACACCGTTCTGCATTATTTAAACGAACATTTTGCTACACATAAATATTTGCTGGGCGATAAACCCTGCACTGGCGACTTTGGTTTATTAGGGCCATTGTATGCCCACTTATACCGCGACCCTGCACCAAAACAATTAATGGATGAAATAGCACCCAATGTAGCCGCCTGGGTTAAGCGAATGAATAACCCAAGCGCTGAAAAGCATACAAGTGATGCTGCCCGTAACGATAACAACCCTGCCAGCAACCCCGCCTTTTTAGAAAACGACGAAATACCTGCAACCTTATTGCCATTATTAACGAACGTGTTTGCCCAGCAATGGCCGGTGTTGAAAAACACTTCAGAAGCGTTAAGTAATTGGCGAGAGAAGAATGCGAGTAATGAAAATACTGCGCGCTTTATTCCAAGAACAATAGGGCAGCACACGTTCAAAATAGGGCGGGGCGAAGCTGAAAATGTAGAAAAGCAACGTTTTATATCGAGCTTTCATCAATACAAATTACAACGTGTATTAGATGTGTTTAATAGCATTGAACAGCCGAGTCCTGAGTTGATGAGTTTGCTGGAAGAGGTAGGGGGTCTGGAATATATGCAACTGGACGTGAATGAGCGGGTTGCTTTTGAGGGTAATAGGTTGGTGTTTGAGTGAGGTTGTTGTGAATATCGGTGGGCTGTTTTTTTATACAGTTGGTTGCGTTTTTGGCGTTGTTGGAAATAAAAAGGAATCATTCCGGAATGTGGCGGCGGCTTTGAAAGCTTGGATCATAATCTATTGATAATAGGTTGTTTTCGTGCGAAAGTTTGTTGATTAGGGAAATCATGTACGGAAACTTTCCATCTTGTATAAAGGATTTTTTCCATATAATAAGTTGTTAGTTCTCTCGAGGAAGATTAATGAAAAAGGAAATTTTACTCTTTTTAATTACTGCCTTAGTTGCAGTGTGTGTCTCAACACATAGCTTTGGCAATGAGGCTGCAACAAACTTAGAAAGTGAGACAAATGAGGCACTTGAATGCTGGGTTCGCATGTCTTTTGACATAACTGAATCCGGAACTACTGATAACATAAAAATCTTAGATTCATCACCATCTGGAAAATTTGATAATGAAGCAGTCAAAGCACTTTCAAAATGGAAGTACAAGCCCAAGGTAGTTGATGGTATTGCAGTACGGCAAACTGACTTAAAGGTACAACTTGATTTCGTTTTAGAAGGCAACGAGAACTAACAAACAACTGTTGGCGCTCACTGCGTTCGCTGGGACACAAACACGTAGGCTCCCTTCGCTTCGCTCCGGATTATAGCCTACGTATTTGTGCCCCAAAGTTGGGTGTTATGTGACTCAGGGCATTCATGGATAGAAACACTAAAAAAGCTCTAAGATGGGATTCTGGTTATAGAGCGAAACCAATCAAACCAGACAAAGCTTCCTTTTCAAATGGCAAGTATTCTATGGCTTTTGCGTGCCTCAACTGCAAAACCTCTTTTCAACGCAGCTTTCTTGGCGCGCCATGCGATTATCCATTACACAGTCAGTGTGTATCTTGCGGCGGCGTTACTTATAACTTAGGCCGGCATTTCAAAGCACCAAAGAAATCGGATATTGCTCAATGGAAAAAGGTAGCCTATTTGGTGCGGCATGGTTTTTACTTTCAAAAAATTCGGCCTATTAAAAATAGCTATTACAGCGTTTCTTACCCTTCAACGTTGGCAGAAGCAAAAGCATTTGTTAAAAAGTACAAAAAGCACGCTCTTGTTTAGGGTAAAGTCACATAACAAAAAAATTAAGTTCGCCCGCTGCGCGGGCTGGGACGCAAACACGCAGGGCGGCTTCGCCATTATGCCCTACGTGCCTGCGCCCCTTATTTAAAAGTTAAGTGTTCAAGGAGGAAACATGATCGAAGCAAAATGTCATTGCGGAAATATAGTAATAACAGCTGATAAACGATTAGATTCGATTACTAGCTGTAATTGCTCAATGTGTTTCCGTGTAGGCGCTCTTTGGGCTTATTACACGGCTGATCAAGTCGAGATTAAAACAACATCAAATACCACAGTTTATTTGTGGGGTAACAAACTACGTTCATATCACTCATGCTCTCTTTGTGGTTGTACAACTCACTACACGCAGATAAGAGATGATGGTACAAATAGGGTCGCAATCAACATCAGAATGGCAAACCCTGAACTATTTAAATCGGTCAATGTCAGGCATTTTGATGGTGCGGATACTTTTAAATATGTTCAGCAATAAATCACTTAACAAGTTTAGCCTGCCTCGCCCAAGGGAACCTTGGGCTGGACTCGCTAACGCTCGCCGCAGCTAAAGGCGTTATGTGAACAAAGGAATCGTATGGATATAACGATCACAGTAATTTCATCACTTCTCTCAGGCATTATTGGTGTTGGTATATCCACTTGGTATTACCGAAGATATGAGAGTAGAAAGCAGAAGATTGAACTATTGCGTAAGATTGTGGGTTTTCGATTCGCTTTAACTGAGAAAACCTCACCTGAGGCGAAGGCACAGTTTTTTAGTGCTCTTAATGAAATCGTTATTTTATTTCACGACTGCCCAGCCATAATTCAGGCTCTAAATAATATGCATAGAGAGTTGGCCGTGCCAAATAGGATGCACGATAATCTTGTTTCACTGTTCAAGGCTATATGTAAAGAAATGGGTATTAGCCATGCGGGCCTAAATGATGATTTTTTTCTACGTCCTTTTACACCAATTCAGTAAAGCACATAACAAGGTTATCAAATTGACCCGCATTGCTACGCTCCTTTTTGCGGTGGCTGCGCCACTTTACCGCAAAAATCCACTCCGCAATGCGGGCAATTTATAACGGCGTTAGGTGCTATGAAGGAAAAACTATATCCGGTTGTCGTATTGCTATTGATTGGAGCTTTGCTGGTTTTCGCTTTCTTTAATAACGGTCGCAGCTATTTTATTCTTGAACTTCACGGCATGGATGATTTAGAGATTAGCAATATCATTGTGGAGGGCCCTGACTTTACTACTGGCTTTTACATGACTGCACAAGTTAAAAAAGAAATGAGTGTATTCAAAATTAATGTGGATAGTCCGATCAATGAAGGGACCGCTACAATTACCATAAATATAGATAACAGTTCCCCTCTCGTCTTATCGAACATGCCATTTAAAAATGGCAAAACAATCTATATCAGCCTAAGTGGTGGCAACTTAAACTATGTTAAAGCACACTGGTAATTTTAAAACGCACCTAACAAACAAATGTTGGGGACACAAACACGCGGGCTCTGCTTCGCAGTATAGCCCACGCGTTTGTGCCACCAAATTAGGGCGTTATGGCTCTTCATAGGTAATGGGTATTCATGAGAACTAGATTAAGTAATACACCTGTTGGTAAAAGATTAACCTACTCAAGTGACATCTCTTTAGCTGAATGTGAAAATTTCATATTAGAGAGTGCAATAGAGGACAATTCATTTCGTCAATGGCTTGCACATTTAATTCATTTTAGGCTTCAGATTACAAATGAGCCTGATCCATACTCGGTTGGAGATGAACCTGGTGAATTTGATAGGCTTAAAGATCTAGTTGTAACTTCTCTACACAATTCTGGATATGAAATGCAATCATCAGAATTATCTTTAGCACAAAATGAAATCGAAATTAATAAAGCTATAATCGCCCAATATACAGATGAACAAGGCTTGTATAATGAGGTTAATAATTTGTTGAGAGATGGTCATCAAGGAGAAGATATTGGAAAAGAAACTCTTGTACCTTGGATTCTTCAACTCAATGCCGCTATTCGAAGAGAGGATGAGTATACGAAATTATCTTATCGTGGGGCTAGTTTTTCTGACGAAGATATTAGCAAGTATAATATTGGAGATATGTTTATATGGGCACCATTTACTTCAGCGTCAAAATCCAAGGAAAACTGCCTAGAGGGTAATGTCTTGTTCGAGTTTAAACCTGTAAGCGCGTTGTCTGAATATGGAAAAAGAGCACCGAGAGATATTTCGAAGTATTCTTTTTTTCCAGAAGAAGAGGAAGTGCTTTTTCCAATTTGTTGTGCTTTTAGAATTACAGCGATAGAGATTTTACCAAGTAACAAAACACTTATTAGAATGGACGTTCTAGATCATAACTAGCCCTAACAAGGTAATTAAAACGGAACTAAACCAGTGGGTTACGTTCCGCTTCGCTCCACAGTATAACCCACTGGTTTAGTCCGCTTATTGCGGCGTTATACGGCACCGAAGACGCGCAGGATTTCTAACCAAAGTAGATATTCCCCTTTCCTTTGGTGTAGTTTTTATAAGGATTGTTAATTTCAATGTGGTCAGATAAAGAATCAAAAGTTGACTTCTTAAATTTTAATGAAATTGCTGAATCAATCAGGGACCTCATAACAGAAAGAGAATTAATGCCAATATCTGTTGGTGTATTCGGTGATTGGGGAGCTGGTAAGTCAACAATTCTAGAGTTGACAGCTAACGCGCTTGAAAATGAAGAACAAGAGTACATTCAGATTCATTTTGACGCATGGACGTTTCAAGGATATGACGATGCAAAAGCTGCACTTTTAGAAACCATTGCAGCGCAGCTCGTCGAAGCTGCTGCTGGCGATGAAGAGCTACTTGCAAAAGCTCTCGATTTTGCCAAACGTATAGACAAAGTAAGATTTATGGGGCTTATGGCTGAAGGCGCTGCTGCTATTTCTGGAGTGCCAACATTTGGGGCAATTCAGAGCTTTTTCGGATGGGCTAGTGATGCTACTGATGGAGAAGATGACGATTTTGACCTTGAAGATCTTCAGAAAGATGCCAAAGAGATTGGCAAGGTAGGTAAAAAAGCTAAAGGGCTTGTAAAGCCTAAGCAAAAATTTTCGCCTCCAAAAGAGATAAGAGAGTTCAGGAAGTCGTACATTTCTTTATTAGAAGCTTTTGAAAAACCCGTTATCGTCTATGTTGATAACTTAGACAGATGTTTACCAGAAAATACAATATCTACGCTTGAAGCTATAAGATTGTTCCTATTTATGCCTAACACGGCATTTGTCGTTGCGGCTGACCCAGACATGATCCGCTTAGCAATTCCACATTTTCATAAGGGTGCGTCAGCACGTCATCAAACCGACTATTTGGATAAGCTTATACAAATCCCAGTGCATGTCCCAAAACCAGGTGTTGCTGAGGTTAGGGCTTATTTGATCATGCTGATTGCCCAAGATCGAAAAATCCCCGAACAAGAGTTTGACCGTTTAAGACAAAGTCTAGAAAACTCACTTAAGTTTTCTTGGAAGCAAGAGCAGGTGTCGGTAGATGACTTGCTGGATGGGTGTGATCTTGATTATGTTGCTGAACTGAGAGAAGAGTTCAGGATTGCAGAGCAAATGGCCTCAATACTTGCGGAGTCGGCAAATATTAACGGTAATCCTAGAATTGTTAAGCGGTTACTTAATCAAGTTAGAATGAGGAAAAAAACAGCTCTTCGCAGAGGTATGCAGCTCGATGAAAAAACAATAACTAAGTTAGTGATTTTTGAGCGCTGCATGGGTATCCAGGCAACGAATAGATTGTATGAGCTTATCGATACAGAGAATGGCGAGCCAGCTGTAATTACTGAGTTAGAAAATACAGATAAAGAATTCGACGTAAATAAGTTGCCCGATGAATGGAAGAAAGAATTACGCTTTTTAAATAAATGGTCTCGGTTAAAACCTAAGTTCACAGGTGTTAATTTAACTGCGGCAGCTTATCTAAGTAGACAAAACATTCCGATGGGTTCAGTTAATACTGTTATGTCTGGTACAGCACAAAGAATGTTAGAAGGATTAATAAAGCAAAAAGTTTCTTCAAGTAAAGCTAGTACTGAGCTAATAGAACTTACAGTGAGTGAAGAATACATCTCAGTGATGGATAGCCTCATCGAAGAGCTTCGCAAAGTTGAGGACTTGCAGCTAAAAACACCGGGATTATATGGTGCGAGACAGCTAGCAATGAGTGATGAGAGGTGTAAGGCTAATTTCCTAGCCTTCGTGAAGAAATCCCCCCCAAAACCATGGTTATCATCGATAATAAAAGAATTAGAAGGAACTAAATAATGGGAACTTCAGCATCAAGTACTGGACCGAATAATAGGAGCCCACTTTTGCCTCCATGGGCAGAGCAAGGCGATCCTGTTGAAGTGGGTGTTGGCGAAGGAGGAGATGCTCAACAAGAGCCAGATGGTGATAATGGTAAAGAGCCATCGCAGGAAATCGATAATGGAACGGTACAAGAACAGATTCCGGGACCAGTTCCAAATATTCCATCACCAAACCGCCTGACAGGAGCAAGAAGAGCATTTGGAGATTATGCAAAATCAGATGGCGATAGGGCTAATTTAAGAGGTTCTCTTAAGAAATACTCGAGAAGCTCAGGTGGGGGTTCTGGAACAAGCCGCAGATTAGCAAGCGGTATCACTGCAGGTTCCGGCTTATTAGGAATAATGCAAGGTGATAGCGTTAGAGTTAATGATAAAACTCTTTCTCTATCTGACCTTAACGGACTATCTACAGACCAAGCGATAGATCGCATAAGCGAGCATCTAACACCTGAAAATGGTGATGCAGATTCTGTACGTTTAGCACTAGATTTTGCCCTAGCGGAAGTATTGCCAGAGGAAGACACATTTGATGAGTCAATGTTTACGGATGAAGTCGTGCAAGAAGCTATCTCTTGCTACTTAACAGATCTTATTTTTCAAGATGTAGTAAATGGTATGGGGAAAGCTTGGTTTCATGCCGAACACCCAAGTAAACATCACAGAATGGAAGAAGAGTTAAGGGATTTAATAAAAGTGATAACTCAATCTAAAGTAGAAAAAGTGACGAGGGGCAATGGAGGGGATATATCTCAAGACAATATCACTAGGATACAAATCGACGCTATATCTCAGACTGTAGATGAATGGGAGTCTTTCAATGATTAATTTCTATTTTAATAATGATCCTTCTCTGCTCCCTGCGTACTCGGAGAATTGTCACCCCGTTCAGCTCTTTAACACGCATCCTCATGATAATACCAAGCACAGCCGAGCTTCCGGCAGCTTACTAAAACGAGTACGTGAACTTGGCATTAGTGTCGATGCAGATGCCATAGATTTGATAACAATAGCCAGTGCAGTCACCGCTGCTGATACATTTGAGCGTAGAGATGATGCGGCTGATGCGTGGTCACGGGTAATGCATCTACATATCCCGGTAATTGCCGAAAACTTGTGGAATATGTTGTCGGACCGATTGAGCTCTATTTTGAACTTCTTGACTGGCGATCAGTGGAAATTTACGTTCACTAAAACATCGCTTCAAATGCCAAAACCTATAGTGAGCAATAAATCCAAAGCAAGGCTAGATAGCCTTAGAGGACTAAACTCAGTTTGTCTTTTCTCTGGTGGATTAGATAGTGCAGTTGGTGCAATAGACACACTTAACGGTAAATCCAAATATAAGCCTCTGCTGCTAAGCCATGCTTACCGTGGCGATGGTGTTAAGCAAGAGAATATAAAGAAGCTTTTAAAATCTCACTATGGCGAGCTTTCTTATAGTATTTCGCCTAGTTTAATATCACGGTTGAAAGGTAAAACTGATGTCACGATGCGTGGGAGAAGTTTTAACTTTTTGGCTATGGCTGTATTGGGTATATCAGCTCTTAGAAACGCTAATAATGATAGTAGTATTTCAACAATTATTGTACCGGAGAATGGGTATATTTCTATCAATCCCCCACTCACAAGACGAAGAATTGGTAGTCACAGCACACGTACTACTCATCCGTATTTTTTGAGTCGTCTTGAAGAACTCTTAAAAGACGCAGGTTTCCGTGTGAAATTTGTAAACCCATACCAATTCAAAACTAAAGGTGAAATGTTAGCAAAATGTGTTGACCAAGCGGCAATTGTCAAAGCAGTACCGTTAAGCGTGTCCTGTAGTCATTGGCACCGAAAGCATATGCAATGCGGTCACTGCGTTCCTTGCTTAATAAGAAGGTCTTCGGTTCATCATGCGAGGTTCACGGAAGATGCACCATACGCCAGTCAAAATCTAAAATTTGTCCATAAAGAGAAAGAGACTAGGGATGATCTACACGCGGTGCAGACGGCAATCATCAGGCTTAAAGATACCAAAGATTATAAGGGATGGATTAGACAAAGTGGATCATTACCTGACGATGATGTCACGAGGAAAAAGCTTGAATCTACAATCAAACGTGGATTGAAAGAAGTAGAAACTTTTCTCAAGGCGGAAAGAGTGTAATGATGGATTTGCATTGTCATGTTGATCTATATCCTGATCATAGCGAAATTCTGAGTGACATTGAAAATTCTGGTTATTACGTGCTTTCTGTAACAACAGTGCCCTCTGCGTTCAATGGCACTGCCCATCTTACAAAAAATCTCTCTAACTGTAGGACAGCATTAGGGTTGCATCCTCAGTTAGCCCATCAAAGGGTTAATGAGCTCTCTTTATTTGATTCTCTGTGTGGTGTTACACGATATATTGGTGAAGTTGGGCTAGACGGTTCTAGAGGCTATGCAGAACACATTGAAATTCAAAAGTTAGTGTTTGAACATATTTTGAGTAAATGTTGTGAATTTGACGATAAAATTCTAACTATTCACAGCCTCAATGCGGTTGATGAAGTTTTAGCGTTGTTAAGGAAGTATCCAAATTGTGGAACTTCAATTTTACACTGGCTTTTAGCAACAAAAAAACAAGTTAACCGTGCAGCGGGACTTGGATGCTACTTCTCGGTTGGTCCAGCAATGATTAATTCAGCTAGAGCAAGGAAAGTTATTTCATGGTTGCCAAAAAATAGAGTCTTATTAGAGACTGACGGACCATTTGCAAAAACGGACGGAAAGCCAGCTTTACCATCAGATGTAGTACTTGTAATTGAGTTTCTCTCGGAGTTGTGGGGGGAAACAATTGACCAAGTACAAGATGATCTAAAATTAACTTTGAAAAACTTGCTTTCAAACAAGAATGCATAAAATCAGCAATGGCGGTAGGTTTACTTTCAAAGTGCCGTATAACAAGCGCATGAATTTCGTTTCAGCCACTGCGTGGCTTCCACCGGACTCGCCTTCGGCTCGCCGATTATGCGAGCGTTAAGTGTTTTTGGAAGTTTATGGAAGAAATTAAATTAAAAGCACAATGCAACAAGTGCCTTGGAGAAACGAACCACCTATTGTTACACAAGGAAGATCAACCTTGGGATGAGGAGATTGAGCACTACACAATACATGGAAGCGAAACATTTAATATGGTCAAATGTTGCGGCTGCGATAGTGTAAAACTTATGCATTCAAGTTGGTTCTCTGAGATATGCGATGAATATGGCAGACCAATTATTGAAATTAGCTACTACCCTCCTGCAATTTCTCGGGCAGAACCCAAATGGCTTTCAGAAATTGGCGGTCTTCTTCCCAATAATGAAATGCGCTTTGTTCGAGGCCTTATTAAGGAAATATATTCAGCGCTACATAATGATTCTCGCAGACTGGCAGCTATGGGTATTCGCGCGTTAATTGAACATATGATGATCTTAGAAGTAACAGACAATGGAAGTTTCAAGAAAAACCTAGAAGCTTTTCAAAAAGCTGGTTACCTATCTGATAAACAGAGAACTATCATCGAGCCTATTTTGGAAGCAGGTCATGCTGCCATTCATAGAGGCTATGAACCCAGTTCTGAAGATGTAATAACGGTAATTGAAATAACAGAAAGTTTAGTTGAAACGATCTATGTTCATTCGAAAAAAGCCGAAAAGCTAAAAGAGCGGGTTCCTCAGAGGGGCAACACTTAACAATCACATTAAGTCGCTCGCAGGCTAGCTGGGACAGAGCGAATTATGCCTGTCATGTTTAGTTCATACACCACATGAATTGCCGCGCTCGGATATTTCGATTCAAACTGACGGATAAGCTTTTTGACACTGACTTTTGAAGAAGGAATGCGGCCATAGTGCACCGCACTTGCTCCACGCTGCTCTTAACAATAGGCAACCTCGTGAAACTCTTTATACGTATCCAATCCGATAAAAATCATGCTATGTTTGTTCATGCTATCCTCCAAATTGATTTAGTATTGGACAAACTAATTATGGCTCTGGCTGAAAAGTTAACCCACGAAAATGCGGAGGCTAGCATTTCTCAGGGAGTCATTGTGTCTAAGTTACCTAGGGAGAAATCATGGCAGATGGAAGCTCAATTATTAATTTGGGTGATTTAGCAAAACCCGCAACTGTACTCATTGAGAAGATTTCAAATGCAGTAGGCGTACTTTATGAACCTCGAAGGGTAATAAAAAAAGCACATGCGGAAGCTGAAGCTGAAAAAATTAAGGCACTAGCAGGAATAGAACTAAGTGATATAGAACAAAGAGCAATCGAGCGACATGTAAAACAAGAAAGCAAGAAGCAAGAAAATATTGAAAAAATCACTGCTCAAGCTGCTGTTAATTTACCACCTAATGCTAAACCTGAAGATATTGAAGATGACTGGCTTACACACTTTTTTGATAAGTGCGACAAAATATCTAATGATCAAATGCAATCTCTATGGTCAAACTTGCTAAGTGGTGAAGCGACCAAGCCTGGAAAATACTCTAAAAGAACTGTGGATTTAGTTGCATCGATGGATCGTAAAGACGCTGATTTGTTTACTCGATTTTGTCAGTTTACTTGGATGGTCGGTGAACCTACACCATTGATATTTGATGTTACGGATGAGGTTTATTCTTCTGCGGGTATTACTTTTTCTGATTTAAAACATCTTGATGCCATTGGCTTAATTTCATTTGAATCAGTATCAGGCTATGCAAAACAAGGTGTAAGTAAGAAAGGTATTGTATTTTACTTTGGTCAGAAAACTCTTCTAAAGTTTCCAGAAGATGAAAATAACAAATTTGGAATTGGCCAAGCCTTATATACTCAAGCAGGAAAGGAGTTGGTAACTATTTGCAATGCAGCTAAAAATGAGAAATTTATAGACTACTGTAAAGAGCAGTTTAAAAAACAAGGCATTGAAGTCAACCCGACTACTTAACAAGGCATTTAAACGGAATATTTACAGTTGGCCGTTTTTCGTTCCTCAAACATTTTAGCCAACTATAATTTTCCGCTTAATGCGGGGCGTTAGGCGAATAGGGTATCTTGAAGTTAGGACTTACGCGAAATTTACTCAGTCACCCAACCTTGTTCAATAGCATATAGCTTTGTTTTTTTTGTCAATGCAAAACCTCTTAGAAGACCAACACCGTCAAAGGTTTCTTGTTTAATTATAAAATCATCTGACATTAACTCATTAATATAAACCTCAGCAAAAATTCTTGAGCAACCAAGTTCATGTTGGACATCATCCAATGTGTAAAAGCCACTACCTCTATTGTAGCTTTCAACCCAAACCTTTAATAATTCTGTCTTTTTATCTGTAACACTCTCTGCAGGCTTTTCAATTACCGATTCAAATGGGTTATTGCCTACTGGCGGCTCCTTGAATAGTGGTGCTTCATGAATTTCACGTAGAAGATTATCAAACTGTAGCTCGAATTCATCTTCACGAGAAAAATTGATGTGTAGACGACTTTTTAAAAAAGTAGGAACAGTGTGAGTTCCATTTTGACGAATCAAAGGGATTACCTTTTTTGAATCAATTTGATTCATATATTCAGCAGTCATAATCATTTTTTCATAACCAACGCCACCTAAGCCATCGTTGGCTTTATTAACGTATGTGTCGGTACAAACCATAATGATGCGATCTGACTCAGCGACACTTTTTTCCATGAAACCACCTAAGTCATCACCTAAACCAACGCGAAATTGATCTAGAATTGCATCAATACCTGAGTTACGTAATCGTTGCGCTAATTCAAGCACCCACTTTTTATGGGCTTGATCATCATGAGAATATGAGACAAATACTTTTGGTACAGTTATTGTCATTAGAACTTCCTTATTCATTGAGTTTAATTATTAAATGGGGGGATATTACAAATCAAGCCAAGCACTAGATTTTATTAGTAAAAAAATAGCGTGTAAATGTGAAATTCGCCTAACAACACGCCCTGAAGTGGACCACAAGCGCTAAAGCTTGCTATCCACCGCAAATTTAGACTAAATAAGAAAGGCATATTTGGAAAGTTAATGCTGCTTTTACGAAGGCTATATTCGTCGCTAATTGTGTAGGTAAACGTCTCTTATTTTTGGTCGATGGTTAGAAAAAGCAGAAGTGCGTGTAGGGGGATGAGGTGCTTAAGCGTATTTATTCCTTCAGCAGCGTAAGGTAACAATCAGTTTTGAGATATTCGTTATTTAGTTGAACGCTATTCCAGTAATCGCATTGCACTTTGTCGTCCTTAAACCCGTTGATGATGTTGATTGTGTGCGTATTGCTCAAGGTGAATCACTTTGCCAGCGGCCTGCTTAAAGCAGGTTTCAAACTGCGTGGTCAAGATTAGACATTCAGATTAACGAAAGTGTATTAAGGGACAGTTTTACCGGTTTCGAATTATGCCTGTCTTGCTAAGTTTAAAGAAACTAGCAAGCGTCTGGAACGCTACTCGCTGGTTCTGGCTTCGTATTACTACATACTATGTAGGCTAATAGCCCACCATAAATATTCACAAGTGCGTGCACTGCAATCGCAATCCATATTGTTTCTGTAAGCCATGAAATTACACCTAATATTATGCCCATAACGCCCGTTCTTAGCACATGAACGCCCCCCTGATACGCATGTGCTAAACCAAAAAGTAAGCTCGAAACAAGAAGGGCAGGCCAAAAACCAAGGAAAGGTGTCATCAAAAACCAAAGAAACCCGCGAAACAGAAGTTCTTCACAAATGCCAGCTGACAACGACACGCCACACGTAAAACACATTAATTCTTTTGGGCTTCGCGGCATCAGCCATGCTACGTGTTCCAATTGTGCTTCAAGGGTTGGGTGTGTCTCTTTTGCGTTTTTCGTCATTATTAAATTTAGCGCAAAATAGCCTGTCATCGCTAACACGCCCAATGCACCTAACCAGTTATTAGTGCTGCCTACCCACACAAGTGATATTTTAACAGTACTTATCTGCTCACTATACAACCCAATAACTAGATATAAAGTGGGCAACCATAGCAAAACCATTGTTGAAGCGTAGGCTTCTAATTTTGATTGTTCGCCCGATACAACGGCCAGTTCAGTTTTATTGCCTTCCCACAAGCAATATAGCGGTATGGCAAGAATGATAACCAACATTGAGTAGGACCAGATGCTTACATTCATAAATAGTTTCTTAAGTGACTTTGTAATGCTTACAGCATATTCAACTGGCTTTGTTAAAAAAATAAATTAATATTGAATAATAGATAAACTAAAAGTTTAAGCATGAGTAATGCTATGCAATTAAGAGAATTACGAACGTTTGAGTTAGTGGCTCAAGAAGGGAATATGACTAAAGCCGCAGCGTTAATGTCGAAGAGCGTAATGGCGGTTAGCAAGCAAATTAGTAATTTAGAACACAGCGTGGGTCAGGCTCTCTTTATTCGTACACGCAGGGAGCTCAAGCTTACTGAGTATGGGAGAGAGTTTCTTAAGCGATGTACTGCACTCAATAATCAACACCGTGAGCTACAGCGGTGGGTTCAATCGACAGAGTACGAGGTGTCGGGTGAAATTCGAATTTTAACGCAAGCTAATGAAGTGATTACAGAGACTTTTACACCATGGATAGGGGAGTTTCTTAAAAAATATCCGCTTTTAAACGTTGTACTGGATGTGAAGGAATCTCTCGTCGACATTGCACATGATGAATATGACATTTATTGGGGGGTTGGCTCGTACTTAGGCGACCGCTTTAACGGATTAAAGCAACGTTCTTTATATAATGAGCGCTATGGCATTTTTGCTTCGCCCGAGTACCTTAAAAGAAAAGGCACTCCCAAAGTACCTGATGACTTAGAAACACATGATGTTGTTGGTTATTTGTATAACCAGCCAAGTAATGTATTGGTATTACAGTCTCAAACAGGTGAGGTAATTCATAAGACTCTCAACTCACGGGTAAAAGCCGTGGCAGGCATGGTTGAGTGTGCTCAGTCTGGATTAGGATTAATAAATGCTTTACCTAAGGCTAAACAGATTGAGGAGGCCGTTGAAGATGGTTCATTGGTACCAGTGATGGAAGAGTACTGGTGGGATAGAGCTGAGGCGTTTATTTACTATCATCAAACTGTCACGGTAGAACCAAAAGTGCGCGCGTTTATCGATTTCTATCTTGATAAACGGCCGCACTGGGCTTAGTCACGAATAGAGACTAAACAAGACAGGCATCTTTGTGTACAAAGGTATACATTTTGTGCCTGCCTTACTCTCAAGGCTGTTTATTTATACAGTTAGTCGAGTTTTTGGAATGATTAAAAATAAAAAGGAATTATTCCGGAATGTGGGGGCACTTTTTAAAGGTTAGATTGTAGTTGATTGATAACAGAGTGTTTTCGTGCGAAAGTTTGTGAATTAGCTACATGATGTACGGAAAGACTCCATCTTGTATAAAGGATTTTTTCCATATAATAAGCTGTTAGGCGTCATTCACTTACAGCATTAAAATGTGGGTTCAGACGTGACATTTCAGCATCAAGGTTGTTTCGCTAGGTTGTCTTTACGGCTTGCTTTTTCGGTAGTTTCATCGGCTTTAGCAACGCCCTTTTCATCAACATCGCAACGCCAACATTCAACATCACCAGTTTTCTAAACTCGCTCTTTTATCCATCAATGCCGTTAACATCTGGCATTTCGCACAGGGTTGTTTTATCTTAAATTCAATTATTTAAACACGCGGTCTATTTGGCTAGTGGTGGCAGCAAAGCTGCGTACTTTCAGTTGTACGCCTAACAAAACGCTGTTGGCACTCCCTTCGGTCGCTGGGACGCTAACACGTGGGCTGACTCACTTCGTTCGGATTTTAGCCCACGTGCTAGCGCCCCAAAGCTTAGCGTTATGTGTAAGGTGATCAATTGAAGATTTTGGGTTTTATATTACTAATAGTTGGCGCTATTTCAGGAATTTTTTATAACGTTTTTTCTCTATATAGTTTATATAAATTTATTGCCACTAGTAATCATGAGTTCTTAATGGGAGTTGCATTTCCTCTAATTATTTCTACACCATCTTGGTTCTTTGCAAGTATAGGCGCCTATATGGTTAGGAATAAACTTAATGTAGCTCTTAACAATATGATTTACATTCTATTTTTAGCATCTACTTTATCATTGGTATACTTCTTTATTTTTGGGTAAAGTGATATTTTTTTGTTTACACATAACAAGAAAATTAAGCGGGACACATAACAGTTTGCTGCGTTCCGCTTCGCTTCACCATTTTAGCAAACTATTATTTAGCCCCTTATTTGGGCGTTAGCACTTAGTATGTGCATGAGCGTTACTTTTAGTTAGCGTGGCATTTAAATCATTAGGAAAATATGTGGCGTTGAACTATAATTTCAGCATCTTTACGCGTTTTTATGGGCTTAGGCCCTAGTCGGGTGTATAGCCAGACTCTAATTTATTGATTGGATTTAGTTGCGATGAATGCCTATCTGGAATTCATCTTCGTTCCTCAGCTAAATTCCAGATAGGCATTCATCGCTATATCTGAGGTAAAGATACCCAATTTATGGTTTGTTTAGAGAAATTGACTTGAAATTTGATGATAAAAGGACAACCCATCTAGCGAAGATTTCTTTAGATAAAAGCCGTGTCGATCTAAGTTCCCCAATTGTGTTTCTTTGTGGAGGCTTAGTTGATGTCAAACAAGCTAAGACCCCTTCTATTCGCGATGCTTTTTTGCGATATGTCTCAAGTATCGAATGCAATCTAATTGACCAAATTACATTAGCGGAAGAGTTTAAAGATTGGATACATGATTCTGTCTATAAAGATTTATTGGACTTTGAAAATGATATTGCACACATATCATCACTAATAGTTATTGTGCTTGAAAGCCCTGGGGCGTTAGCGGAGCTTGGTTTGTTTGTGAGAAATAAGGTTCTCAACAAAAAACTAGTTGTATTCGTAAACGATAAGCATTATTCCGCTAACTCTTTTGTTTCATTAGGCCCACTGAGATATCTGGAGGCTATAAAAGACAAGACTGTTTGTGCCTATCCTTGGGATCTTGAAAATATAGATGAGTCTTTGGGTGATAGTTTACCTGAAATGCGTGAAGATCTATTGGCAGCGATGTCTGGAATGGATAATTCAGAGGCATTTGATTCGGGAAATGATGGCCACGTATCATTTGTCCTATATGAAATTATAAGAATATTTAGAGCGCTCAAAGTTTCTGAAATTCAAACATATTCCAAATATATTGGTTTAGATTTGAAGCTAGACAAGGTGAAGCGCTTGCTTTTTTTGCTAACTAAATTTGAGCTCATAGCAACCGGAAAGCGCGGCCATGATCTCTATTATTACCCATTAACTGATGTTGATAAAATTCATTTTGGCGGTCATTTTGATAAAAATGAAGCCAAGGTCGCTACAATGCAGTTTTACGCGTTCAATGATTCCGAATCAAGAAGATTTAACTTCATTAAGGGATTGCAGAAGAAAGAAAAAGAAGGGGCATTATAGATGGATATCTATAATGCCTTATCTGAGCTCTTGCTAATTGATGAAGTTGAAATTGTCAGTTACATAAATAAAGCGCCGCACCGCTACAAGGTTTACAAAATACCTAAAAGAAATGGCTCTGGCTCAAGAGTTATTGCGCAGCCAGCAAAAGAGCTGAAAGTTCTTCAAAAGTCCGCCTTGAATATGCCGTTGCTAGATTTGCCAGTTCACAAATCAGCTTTTGCATATATGGAAGGGATCGGCATTAAGCAGAACGCACAAAAGCACTCAAAAAATCAATATTTATTAAAGATGGATTTTTCTGACTTTTTCCCCTCAATTGTTTCAAGCGACTTGCTTTCTCATGTTGAAAAGCACAAGGGAAAATTGGAAATTAAAGAAAAGGTTGCTCTTAAGAAGCTATTTTTTTGGTGCGTTAAAGGTAGCACGGAGCATCGCTTAAGCATTGGAGCTCCATCTTCTCCTTTTTTATCTAATACTATACTCTTTGATTTTGATACCATCGTAAATGATTATTGTACTCAGGAAAAAATTACTTATACGCGGTACGCTGATGATCTAACATTTACTACAAATGTTTCTGGCGTACTTTTCGAGTTGCCGACATATATTGAAGGCGTCCTAAAAAAACTTGAATATCCAACTCTGAAAATAAATCATTCTAAAACGGTTTTTTCATCCAAGAAAAATAATCGTCATGTGACGGGGCTGGTGCTAACTAATGATAATGCCATATCGCTCGGTCGTGATAGGAAACGATATATTCGTTCGTTAGTATATGGATTTTGTAATAAAAAACTTTCAGATGATGAATCTATAAAGTTAAGAGGGCTGATTAGTTTCGCAAAGCATGTCGAACCAACTTTCTTTAGATCACTTGTAAAAAAGTACTCACTAGCAGTAATTAGCGATATTGAGCGTTATTATCCTGATAATTAAAATTGTATCTGGCTAGGTTTGCGTGCTAACAAGGCTATGCACCGGAAAAATTAAGGTTGATGGCCAAGAAGAAGAGATAGTAATTGCTGCTTCAGACTTTAGCCTTGAAGAAGGCGATATGAGGCATATCGGAGATGGTGATTATCAATATGAAGCGCTGTACATCTACCACGGTAATGACGCTGAGATATCTTTTCAGGCAACAAATTTTAAAGGCGATGTTTCTATGTATCCATACAGCACGAGTAGAGATATAGAAATTCATGAAGACAACTTGTCTGTCGAAGGTCTAGATTACGAAGAAGATGATTACTTCTAAAAACCATAGAAAAAAGCTAACAAGTCAAAGCACTCGGACATGGTAAAGCTGTCATCTTTTTTGTTCCAAAAAAGCCGCCAACTTCACCATGCCGGTGTTTGAGGCGTTAGGCGTCATTTACTTACAGCATTTAAAAGTGGGTTAAACCGTGACATTCCAGCATCAAGGTTGTTTCGCTAGGTTGTCTTTGCGGCTAGCTCTTGTTGCTGTTTAAACGGCTTTAGCAACGCGCTTTTCATCAACATCGCAACGCCAACATTCTGCATAACCTGTTTTCTAAACTCGCTCTTTTATGCGACATTCCCGTTAACATCTGGCATTTCGCACAGGGTTGTTTTATCTTAAATCCAATAATTTAAACAAGCTGGCTAATCGGCAAGTGGTGGCAGCAAAGCTGCGTACGTTCCTTTGTACGCCTAACAAAACGCTGTTGGCACTCCCTTCGGTCGCTGGGACGCTAACACGTGGGCTGACTCACTTCGTTCGGATTTTAGCCCACGTGCTAGCGCCCCAAAGCTTAGCGTTAGGTGTCACAAAGTATGGATACATCAGTAGTTTTTAAAACAGAACTTTTTCAGCCATTTCTGCCAGAAGATTCACAAGTCAATCCAAAGGTCTATGGCGCAGAATTAGCTTATTGGCTAGCTAAAGAACTTGCGGGACAGGGAATTTATACATCTTACCCTGAATACGAAGATTGGGGTTGGTTCATTGAGTTTATAGTAGAAGATAATGAGTATTGGTTGTGTTGTGGAAACTTTGAAAATGAGGAGAATATGTGGAAATGCTTTTTAAAAAGGCACTCAAAAGGACTCTTCAAAAAGACACTTGCACCGCTCGAGCCAGTGATTCCACTGCTAAATGCAGTAAGATTGCTACTAGACGAAACCCCAGAAATTAGCAGCATAGAATGGAGTAGTGAGCATGACACCTAACAAAACGCTTAACACGTTCCCTTCGGTCACTGGGTCAGTAACGCAGTGGCGCTTCGCTATTATGCCGCTACGTCACTGCCCGTTAGCTTAGCGTTATGTCACAAGGAGTTTTTGTTGAAGAACTTAATATTTTTAATATTGCTACTGCCTAGTTATGGATTTGCCTCAAACTTAGACATAGATATAAACAAAGGGTTTTTAGGAGCTAAATGGCTCTCTTCTCAAGAAGAGGTTGAAGCCGTGTTAGGCAAACCAAATGGATATTATCGAATAAATAAGAATAGAACGCTTTTGTTCTACGGAAAATCGGTAAGCTTACTCATTTCAAGAAATAGATTCCGAGAAGTTCATATCGGTGGCGATTTATCAGACGCACTTTCAGAACTTCCGACAACATTTAACACAAAATATGATGTCAGTAACTTAACTATCGATGGTAAGCCATTTCTCAGGGAGCGATTTGAGAAAGTCGAGGAAGCGCTGAAAATTGAATTGGGAGTTCCATCCTACAGCGTCTCTGCCGGCACGGACGAAGTATTTGTTGATTTGAGCTTTTCTGGCGTAGGCGGTTATGGTTCAGAAAACGAGTTTGTTCTAAGGAAAATAAGCTTTGCCTACCAATTGTGACATAACAAAATGCTTAAGTCGCAGTCCGCTAGGGCGGCCTGCTGGGAAGCTAACACGCAGGACGGCTTCGCCATTATGCCCTACGCGTTATCGCCCCTTATTTAAAAGTTAGGTTTCCGATAGTTATGCTTCCCGCATTTGACAAGTTACCCTCTTTATTGACATACGAAGAGGTTGAAAAGCAACTCAGTATCATTATGGATATTGCCGAGAAGAGTGAAGAACCGCCGATATACATGATTCAAGAAACAATAAACGAAGCGTTATTCTCATTGGAATACAATCCCAAAGGACGTTTTAGTGTGGAGATAGAAAATAGGGTTTCCAAATGGGGGACGTCGCATTGGGATTGGGAAAAAGCAGATAGAAACTTTATTGACGGACTAACCGCGATAATTATTAATTTTACATCGACTTCAGTAGCTAAACAGTTTTTTGAAGACAAACTCAAAACGGAAACCCGGAAGTTTGCCCAAGAAGAATTAAAGGGTGTATTAGAGAATGATGTGTAGGAAACGGAGTCACTTTGAACAGAAAATGGATTTTACTATTGCCCTTCTTTCTCACAGCCTGTGGATATAAAGGCGATGGTGAGTACAACGAGTCAGGATGGTTTTTAAAGAATTACTCCTTGATTTTGCCGCAGAAAGATTTCGCTTCAAATCGTGAATATAGCTTTTCTATTAACGGATACGGCTCTCACGACACGTCATTTCTTCGCGTAAGGTTGTCAAATGACGAGCCGGTAAACTTTCATGAATTGGATACAACTCTAGAAGTACGAATAATCGGCAAAAAGAATGTTACATACTTTTATAGAAGCTCACCCCTTAATGCTCATTATTTGAGAATGGTTGAATTAGGTGAGGCCCAATGGGCAAATGACCTTGAATGGCATTCGCGCTATCAGTATTCAGATGAAAAAATGAAAAATAGGGCTGTTTCTTTCGACCCAGCCTATAAACCAATAGCAACGTCAGATGTTATGTATATTCACAGTTTTCCTTCTGGGACTGAAAACTATAGAGTTAACGTGAAAATCGGAAATGTCCCTGAAGCTTATGAAAACACCAAGATTTCACTAGAGTTTATTTCAGGTTGGAAATAGCTAATGTCGCAAAAACCTAACAACTCAATAAACTCATGCCATTCTGCCCCACATGCCTGCGCCCCTTATTTAAAAGTTATGTGCCGAGGATGAATCTATGAAATACGTTATTTTTTTATTGTCCTTTATATCAACCCCTAGTGCGGCAGATGCTTTTAGCATGGAAACTACTGCTTGTTTTGGCACATGCCCTGCTTATAGAGTTGACGTATTCTCTGATGGAGTAATTGTCTATAAAGGGGATGCCCATACTAAACTAGTGGGTACATATCGGCTTCCCAGCAATCCAGAACTATTCCAAAGAATTCTGCGCCTTCTCGATGAGAACAGCTTTCAAAAACTCCGCGATGATTATGGGTGGGTCGGAGAGGGAGAAGAAAGTCCTTGTAGCGAAGAATGGACAGATCACCCTAGTACAGTTTTATCTTACAGTTTGCGAGCAATTTAAAAACAGTGCATCACTACCATGGCTGTAAAGGTTTCGATCGGGAAGAAGAGCTAGAAGCTTTAGAGAAAACACTTTTTGAACTCATAGGCCTCAGTGACTATGTTGGCACATAACAAGCCAACACATTCACTTCGTTCGCTGGGACGCAAACACGCGGGGCGGCCTCAGCAAGCTATTAATCGCCGCTTAAAACGGCGTTAGCTCTTTTGTCTTAATAATGATTTCTGAATGGAAGTAAAATGCAAAAAAAACTAAAATATATAGCACTAATATCATTAGTCATCTGGCTTTCAGGGTGCGCTTCAAGCCGTCATTTACCTAAAGTCGAAAATGCAGAAAAAAGCTTTTCCGAACGCATGGCGACATACAAAGCTAAAAAATGTTGCAAATCCATGAGCGAATTAATCGTTACTGAGTTTGATGACGAGTTAATATTTACGATGGAAGAAAATGAAAACTTAATTTCACTCGATGGTAAAGAAACCAACTACATGCTTTTCGGTGTGACAGAAAGGAGTGAGAAACTTTATTATGGCATTAGGTCTTTTTACGTTGATCATAAGTTCGCTTTCATCCCAAAAGTATCTGTGTTAGATAAATCATTTAACGTCTTGGGTAGTACGCACCCAAGTTTTATACAGTATCAACATCAAAGTCTTGTTTGGGACGATTCACACTTTTTGCTGTATTTCAGCATCGATAATAGTAAAAACTCAGACGTGGCATACGTAGTAATACATCAACAAGAAGAGTTAGGTAGCAAATTTCAAATATCCCCGAGAGAAAGTACAAATATAGAAACCACATTTATTAATGGGCAGCCGATCTCATATAGTCAAAACGCGACCTCTTTTAGCTTTCCAACTTTGGTTTCTCCATCAGGAATATTAGTGCTTCAAAAACTAAATAGTTGGAACAAACCGGTTAATAACAGTATTTTTTATCAGTTTTAGGTGAAAAATAAGCGACTAAACAAGACAGGCATAATTGGAAAGGTAAAGCTGCTTTTATGAAGGCTATATTCGTCGCTAATTGTGTAGATAAACGTTTTTTTAGTTGATGGCTAGAGAAAAGCAGAAGTGCGCGTAAGAGTAGCAGGCGCTTAAGTGTATTTATTCCTTCGCCCGCGTATAGTAGCAATCAGTTTTGCAAGATTCGCTATTTAGATCCAACACTATCCCAGTAATCGCATTGCATTTTGTCGCCCTTGAACTCGTTGCTGATGTTGGTTGTGTGCATATTGCTCAAGGTGAACCACTTTGCCAGCGACCTGCTTAAAGCAGGTTTCAAACTGCGTGGTTAAGATAAGCCATTCAGATTAAAAAAAGTGTACTAAGGGACAGTTTCGGTGGTTTCGAATTATGCCTGTCTGGTTAAGTTTCTCTCTCTGGTTTATAAAAAGTTAGAAGAATTCAAACAAAAATCTGTCTAGTAAAGTCTGACCGATTCAATATGCCAATTTCGTAAGCGTTACACCCATTAGGATTAGAAAAAACATGTATATAGGAGAAGTTTCAAAACTTACTGGCGCGTCAAAAAAAGCAATTCATCACTACGAGGCACTAGGGTTGTTGTCAAAGGTGCCTAGATTAGGGAAGTACCGCATTTACGATAAGCACCATGTCGTCATAATCTCGATGATAAAAAAAGCGCAATCCCTGGGTTTTAAACTTTCAGAATTGCTGCCAATGATTGAAGTTAAGGCAAAAGAAAATCGCTTTCCGGTCGAGGTGGCGATAAATGCCATAAAGAAAAAGCAGAAGCACATTAGAATCGAGATTGAACAAGCCGAACAACTAGATGTTGAGTTAGGGTCATTAAAACAAGAACTGATTGATCAATTTCCGCTTAACAACCCAAATAATTAAATGCCCTTGACTGTTCCCCTAGGGGGAGAGTTTATAGTCTTGTCACTTAATAACTTTATAGGTGAATACAAGATGTCTAATGTATGTTTGGTAACCGGGGCGAACGGTCATTTAGGAGGGAATGTAGTTAGAGCGCTTATAGCGCAAGGCGAAACCGTAAGGGCAGGGATGCGTGATATTCAAAATGTGGATAATTTTTTCCACTTGAACTGCCAAGTCGTCTATACCGAAATGCAAGATATAGACGCAATGAGAAAAGCCCTGGAAGGTGTCGATATTTTATATCATGTTGCCGCGGTATTTAAACATTGGGCTAAAGATCCTATTACTGAAATCGTCCAGCCGAATGTAAAAGGGACTGAAATTGTCCTTAAAGCGGCGGCCGAAGCCAATGTGAAAAAAGTGGTTTATGTTAGCTCGGTTGCGGCTGTTGGGCACGATGGAAACTATCTAGATGAAAATAGTTGGAACACGTTATCTAACAACGCCTATTACAACTCTAAAATAAAGTCAGAGCAAAAAGCTTGGGAGTTGGCAAAAAAATACAATATTTGGATGGTTTCCGTTCTACCCTCAGCAATGATTGGTCCCCATGCTAATCGACTCACAGACACTATGCAGTTTATTGAAACAATTAGAACCAATAAGCTTCTGATAGACCCTCATTTTTTCTTTAATTTCGTTGATGTTCGCGATGTGGCAAAAGGCGTAGTTGCTGCTACTACGAAAGGCAGTTCTGGTAGCCGGTACATATTGGCTAATAACAACTCTTCGTCACTTACTGAGATATACAATGCTGCCCAATCAACGGGAATTAACTTAAAAGCTCCAGCACGACTACCAAAGTGGGTAATATATTTTATTGCCTTGTGCGCAGAGCTGGCAGCTAAGGTGACAGATAAACCCGCAGAGCTTATTAGAAGCCAAGTAGCTTTATTCTATGGCATCAGGCAGGAGTATGAAATAACGAAAGCTCGTAATGAACTTGAATACGAGCCTCGCTCACCGTCAGAAGCGCTACGCGATGTATTTGAATACTTAAACGGGCGCGAAAGTAAATTATGACCTTCTCCACAATTCCTCCAAAAATTGTTGTTACACTATGATTAATAAGCCAAATTAAGCACAAAGTGGCAAGATCACGGTGAAGCTTTACTCATGAAACACAATCATTGACTAAACAAGACAGGCATCTTTAGAAAGGTAAAGCTGTTTTCGAATTATGCCTGTCATGTTTAACTACAACAGCCAAGCCCAGAAATGACAAAATTATTAGAAGAAGTAGGGGGCTTAGAACACTTACGGTTGTAAGTAAAAGACCGGGTGGTTATTTAGCGTAATAGGTTGGTGTTTGGGTGAGTTGGATTGCCGGGCATTAGGGGCTATTTTTTATACAGTACTTTGTGTTTTTAAAGTTAGTAAAAATAAAAAGGAATTGTTCCGGAATGCGGGGGCGGTTTTGAAAGGCAGAACGTAGTACATTGATAATAGAATGTTTTCGTGCGAAAGTTTGTAAGTTAGGGAAATGAGGTACGGAAACTTTCCATCTTGTATAAAGGAATTTTTCCACATAATAAGCTGTTAGAAGTGCCAGAAGGATCTGCAAATGTCTTATTACAACTCAACTATTTTAAAGACCGCTGCAAAAGTTTCTTTTCTACATATTTCGTGGCTTGTTGCCCTAATTGGAATTCCGATTGTATTTTTTAGAGATGGCCTAGATTTAGTAGAGAAAGCACTATTGTTTAGTGGCTTATTGTTCTTTTTTTGGTTTGTATATTTACTTTTTTGCATTACATTTCATAGGCTAAGCATGCGAAATGAGCATAACAAGTTTGGCTATCTGGCAAAGGATGACCTCGAAAAAGGTAAAGAAGTTGGTACACATTTGGAGGGTTGGTAGCATGGCACTTCTAACAAAACGCTTAAGCTCGCTCCCTCCGGTCGCTGGGACGCCTATACGCGGGGCGGCTTCGCTATTATGCCCTACGCGTTATCGCCCCTTATTTAAAAGTTGGTATGACTCCCTTTGTCAACCCTGAACGAGTGCTT